>ENA-UOJL01000127-UOJL01000127.1-human-gut-metagenome-genome-assembly--contig:-P47-NODE-127-length-118002-cov-8.870043_pt1 | contig 118002 bp, 113 predicted proteins | sample MGYA00242347_ERZ723894 | MGnify/ENA metagenome assembly ERZ723894
TTTTTAATAAATATTTATGTCTGTATATGGTATGTTTTGAGAATTTGTTTCTTTTTTTGTTTAAAAATTTTATAGTTTATGTATTTGTTACTAAATTTTTTTATTTAAAATCTATTATGTTTTATATAAAAATATGTTAAAATATATTATATGGGTTGTATTTAAATATTAGTATAAATACTTATAATTTATGTAATATGTTATATTTAAATTGTAACCAGCTTATCGGAATAGAAATATATTTAAAATAGAAGATAAGTATATAAATATTAGAAGATTAAAGGAGTGTGAATTTTTAATGGCAAATAGAAGGAATTTCTTTTCTAGGTTTAAAAACTTGAAGGTTGATATATCAAACTCTAGAAATAGAAAAGCTGGTGAGCTTTGGCTAAGACTTCAGAATGTTTTACTTAATGGCAATTATTCCACTATAAAGAAGTCAAATGATTGTGTAAGGCTTTGGTTAGGTGGATACAATGACGAGGTCATTGGAATGAAAATGAATATAAAGGAGAATTCAGTGAGACTTATTCGAAAGAATGTTTCTGATGAACTTTATAACCTTTTAGGGGATGACTTCTTTGAATTATTTAAGGATTTCGAGAAGAATGAGTCAATTATCGAGAAGAAGGTATTTATGTTAGAACATCTCTCAAAAGGAAAGGTTCTTTCTGTGGCTGAAGAAATTCCTTTGGATGTATATTCTATGATAAGAACTGAGTTGAGGGGTACTGAATTGTATGACTTTAACTTAGATGACTGCAAGGGTGAAATAAATTTTTTACGAAGATACTCTAGGCAGAATATCATAGGGGATTTACATGAATTAAATCTTGAAAAGGTTCGGTTTCTTTTAGAAGTTGCTGAGGGTAAGGCAGGTAGTTTGGATACTCAGTATGAGGTATTTAAGGCAATGGAGGGAATAGTATAATGGTTATAGATTGTAGTAGCATAATGGGAAAGAATTGTTTTGAATCTTATTCTGAGTTTTACTTAATGCTTGGTATTGCTAGAGAATGTTATAGACGTGGTGGTTCTTTAAATGTAACGGGTATGAAGATAGAGAAGGATGTAACTCCAGACGATCTTTTGGCTTATTTTAAGTATTTGATAAGCATAGGTGCAATAGTATGTGAAGGCTTAAACTATGATGGTAGTTTAGCAGAACCAAGGTTGAGTTTTAATACAAAGTGTTTCGAAGTTTTAGGACTTGACAATCTGTTTAGAGAAGATACTGATTGTCTGTTTTGGAGTTATGAGTGGGCAGTAGTAGCATATGAATCTCAGAAATTTAGTATGCTTGTATTTAAGAATTTAGGTAATATACTCATCCACTTGGTAGGGTATTACATGGTTGCTAAGTATCTTGGTGAAGTGTCTAAACCTTTAAATATTGAGATAACTGACAGACAGAAGGTAGCTAGTACATTTATATACATAAACTTGCTATCCTGTTCTAAGACAATGGAAAACTTTAAAGATATAAATTTGAATATAGATTTTGATGCTTTGAGAGTTGACCTTGATTATTCAATATTTTACAACAATGGGTTAGTTGCTAAAAGGATAAATTCTTGGTCTTATAAAGAAAAGATACAGTTCCTTGAGAAGGAAGAAATGCCTGTAGGAGGGGTATACATTTTATGGGAGAGGACTGGTATGAATCCTAGCAGTCCTGCAGGAAGGTTGGTTAATTCGTCTATAATTATATTAGATGATATAATTATAGATTATATAGCGTACACTAGGGTAAGCTTATCTAAGACTCATGAGGAGTTGATAGATGATTATTATGACATACCTGAAGATAAGAGGGGTAATTTCAGAGATATTCTTAACTTTAATCCAAATATACAGAAGTGTACTAAAAAGCTTGTTGATCTTGGCATAAGAAATTATATGAATGATGAGGACTTCTTTTTGGATAAGATAGATCCTCATGCTATGGTAAGCAAGAAGATAACTATACGAGGAGTAAGCGAGGTTGTTGAGTTAAGTGAGGTTGATGCTATATATTGGTTACTTTGCCAATTTGATGTACCATTTAACCGAGACCTATATAAAGATATGTATAGTCCTGATAAAGAGTTGTTATGGGACTTATACAATGAGTAGTCTATAAATTATATAAATTAGAAGTACAAAATTAAATATATAGTTATTAAATGATTTATTGTAGATAGAGGATTATAATAATTAGAACTGCAATATATTATATTTAGAAGAACAACCATAGTAAATTAGTTCTATGAGTATGTGGTAAAAATTAAGATATTATGGTAAAATATAGTATATTGGTTGTAGTAGGGATATTACAATTTGATTGTAAATGTTACATTTGGTGTAAAAGTATTAGATAGGATGGTGTATTAATGTCAGAGTTTGATATTTTTGAGGAATTAAGTAATTTTCGAAAAGGTGTAGATTTTGAAAAAGCATTAAAAGAAAAGAATAAACCTAAGAAGAAAATAAAGCCATCTGAGAGACTGTTAGAAGATATAAGGTCATGTGGTTTTGATTTATCTCAGATGGAGACAGTTTTAAAGACTAAAGGAAATCAGCTTATAATATCTTGTGCAGGTAGTGGCAAAACTACATCACTGGTATTTAAGATTATATATGATCTTAAATCAGGATGGGCAACCAAGGTAGTAGATGTAAATGGCAGAAGTATAAGAGTCCCTGAAAAGATATGGGTAAGTACATTCTTAAGATCTGGTGCAGATGAGCTTGAATGGTCATTAAGAAGATGGCAGAGTAAGTTACATTGTACAGATACTTCTAAGGCAATTATGTTTAGTACATTACATGCTGAGTTTAAGAGAGCATTGAATGCAATGGGTATCACGACGAACATCATAGATGATAAGGATAATATGACCTTATTAAAAGGTGTATTAAAGCCTTATCAGCTTATAAACTCAAAGGGTAAGCCATTGAACTCAGAGGATATGAGAAATTTACAGGGTGCTTTAACAAGAACTAGAAACATCCTTGATGAGTCCAGATATGATTCTGATGTATATGATGATTTAAACATAAGCAAGACACTCATAGACGCCATTCTGTTTGATTGGAGACTTGAGAGACATAAGAAGGGTGTTTATGATTTTGAGGATTTACAGGAGACATTATACAAAGAGTGTTATGAAAGAAATAACCAGGAAGTTATAAATTTCTTAGCGGATAGGTATTCATTTATCTATATAGATGAGTTTCAGGATACATCTCAGATACAGTACAAGATACTTCAGATATATGGAATGAAAGCAAAGCAGGTAGTTGCTATCGGAGACGATGATCAGACTATCTATTCATGGAGAGGTAGTGATAATAAGATAATAACTAAAAGGTTTAAAGAGGACTTTGACCCTCAGATAAACCAGTTATCTGTAAATTTCAGATGTCCAGAGAATATACTTAAAGCTATAGCACCAAGTATAGAGAATAATCAGGAAAGGTTTTCAAAGGAACTGAAAGCAAGTAATAAGGGTGGCAAGGTTAGAATAGCAGGTATGAACTCGTACTCTAATATGGCATCACTGCTTAGTGATTGTATATACAATGATGTAAAGAGTGGTAAGAGTGTTGCAGTATTATGTAGAACTAACTCAGATGGTTTAATGCCAGCCTTACTCCTTGATAAGATAGGTCATTTCTCATTCTCAATATCAGGTGAGGGTATGACATTAGATTCATATATAGGTAGAACTGTATTATCTATTGTGAAGCTGTTTACCGAGAAAAACTCAGCTCCTGTAAAGAATGCTTTGGGTATGTTGACTTGGAATCAGTATTCAATAAACAATCTTATGAGGGTATGCAAAAGCAATAAGTTAAGTTTATGGCAGATAGATGCTAAGGATTTGGCTTATTCATGTCCAGATATATCAGATACTCTGTTAAAATGGAGAAGTTGGAGACAGTCATTAGGTGACGTAATGGCTCTTAAGATGGTACTTCAGGATTATAGAGTCACTGTATTCAGAAAGGACAGCCAGTTTGAGAACATAGTAAGATCTGTTATAATGTCGGTTGAAACTATGCTTGAGTATTCTGATTATGATTGTGTAGAAGACTTCTTGTACGAGCTGGAAGATATAAACGAGAGACTTAAAGGCAGAAAGAAAAGAAAGGGTACTAATGTACAGATTGCTACTGTTCATGAGTTTAAGGGTAAGGAGGCAGACAGTATATATGTATGGAATGATTCAAACGAGGTATTTCCTCAGAAGAATGCTGTAACTGCTGACCAGATCGAAGAGGAGCGAAGGGTACATTATATAGCATGTACAAGAGCAAGACAGATAAATACTATAATGTATCTTAAAACTGAGCCAGGTATGTTTATAAGTGAGATGGACTTATCTGATGCTGAGAACATCAATCCAGACCATGGTTATGGAGTGGTGTTGGGTACTCTTAAGAAGAAGTCAGAAGAAGATAAGAACTTAGAAAAGTTCGAGAAAATATCTAAGGGTGAAGATATTGAGGATTCTAAAGATCCAAACAAAGCTTATATGGAAGGCTTAATACCTATGATAGACGAAAATGAGTTTTGGGGAATGGATGATGGGGAGTAAATGAGAGGAGGAGATACTATGAAACGGGAGTCAAAGATGTATTCTAGTGCTGAGAGATACAGAAATAGAGTATTTAATGATACCTTGCCTGTTTTAATTGGTTCAGATGTAGAAAGGCTTGATATGTGCTTGAAAGAGATATTTCAGGACATTAAATATGTGTATGGAGATACTAATGATATAACATATATAGACAGGTTGTATGAAGAGTACTTTGTAAAAGGAAATACTATGAAATCCATAGGTATTGAATATGGTGTAGATATAAGTTATATTTATTCTTTAATAAAGAGTGGTATAGTTAAGATTAGCTCTCATATTGAATATAGGGTTAGTCTTGCTACTCTGATACATTTGAAGGAAGTAAAAGATATTATAAATACAAAGGCATCAGAATGGATAGAGTACATTGTAAAGAATGCAGAGAAAGAGATAAGAAAGGTAGTCAATAAGAAAGGATTATCTGAGGATGACCTCATTGAGGATGTTTTTAATTGTGGGTATCATGCGTCTAAACAGTTAGATAAGCTGAACTGTAGAACTGTTAAGGACTTGAAGGATTTGATTATATTACCTGAGGAATATAAAATATGTAAGAGTCTAAATTGTTTTTGCTTAAGTAATTTTAACTTCTCTCCTATTCATAAGTCAAATGTTTATGAAGGAGAAAATATGAAAAGGTATCTTGAAGAAGAATTCTTATCTACATTAAAAGGAGGTTGTGATAAGAAATGAAATATAAAGGTCATAAGTTATTGTTAGATAATTTCAGGTCTGTGCTTAAAGAGTACTCTGTTGATATACAGGATGTTGTTAGAAGTGCTATTCTTGATGATGTCGATGTATCAGAGTATATTGATAGTTGTAGTCCATATAAGTTAGACCAGATAAGATTATGCTTAAAAGAAGGCATAAGTTCTAGTTATTTTGTAACTAGTGGTGAAGTGCTGTATAAGCTAAGGTGTATGGTTCATGATAATGTGGATATATCTCCGATAGAAAAGTATTTAAAGGCATCACTTTCTGATGAGCATCTTGAGTATCTTTTATCATGGCTTAAAGATGGTGTAAACTTTAGTTCAGTAAATGTAGCAACAATTAAGAAATTCATGTTGCCAGTTTACGACAAAGGTTTACGATGGGGTATAAACATGAAGAAGTATTTCAAGATAGATAGTAAGAGGTATCTTGAATTATGTATACAGATGGAGAGACAGGGCATAGATACTTCAGTTTTCTTAAGGTCTGAGTGGGATTGCTCTGTTATGGAGTTCTTGAGTAGGTCTGTAAGTTTGTCTGCTGAGGACTGGGATAAGATATATAAGTACATAGGTAGCTCAGACTCTGTGTATAGGGTACAGTTGCTTGTACAGATGATAAAGAATAATATAGATATCAAACCATGGCAGGTTACTGTAGGTACAGGGTATAAATACTCTTCCGATTGTTTAAAGGAAGTGTTAAATGCTTATGGAGAGAATATGGATATATCTGAGTTCTTAAAAGCTAATAGCTATAAAGAAGTTAAAGATATGTATGCTAAGATGAAACTCTCTAAAGAAGCTAAGGTAAGTGGAAGATTTGTTAAAAAACAGAAAAGAGAAATATAATTTTTAGTTTTTAAAACAACTTGTATCCTATGTAATGATTTGTTACAATTATTTTAGTATTAAAGCTAAGGAGGACTTAAATATGATAATTTGTAACACAACTTCAATAGGTGAAGTAAAAGTAAAGAATATAGAGGTAGACTTTTCTGAAAATAAGTCAGGGTCAACTATTCCAGGGTTCTTTACCTGTAAGGATGGTAAGGTTGTAGTGTCGCAGGATACACAGGACGAGGACATCTTTATGAAAGGACTTATTGGTAATAGTGATGATGTTTACAGAAAGGGTGAAACCTCTCCAAATAGGAAGAGGGACATTACATACAAGTTAATAGAGGATACAGAAGAAAATCCTCTAATCATAGCAATGTGTGAGTCAGTAGAGTTTTATGTAGGGGTACAGACAAACATCAAGGTACTTGTTGCAGGTGATGTTATGTTTGTTATGTTGATATCAGGGGTATGTTCTATTGATGGTCTTGTTCTTGCAAGATGTTACAATGGCAACACTACTAACAAAAAGACTGTAAAGTATGAGTGCAAGAAGATGCAGGAATTGCTAAGCTGGGTATGTAACGATATGAAGACAGGGTATGATTTCTCAGGTGATGTTATATCTAACATATCAATCAAATATTCAGATGAAAGGAACTATGCAGCAGGTATTGTAAATAAAGATGATCTCTACTTCTTCAACAATAATCTGGAGGAGAACATAAGAAAGTACGAGGAGAAACGTGCAAGAAAAGAAGAGGAGAAGAGACAGAGACTGGAATATTTGCATAAGGAATCTGAAAGAATTGCAAAGGAGAGAAAGGAATCTGAGGCTAAAAAAGAGGAGTCAAAGAGGAGTGATACGTTTGAGACTGTGAATGTTGGAGCTCAGCAGTTCAGAGACCTCTTGAATAGTTTTGGTAGAAAGTAGAAAGTATGAGTTTAGAGTCAAGAGTAAAAATTAAATCTCGAGATGCTAAGAAGAACCATAAATTTAAAGGAGTGGGTAAGGCTAAAGAACTTATCCACTCTTTTAGTGATGCTGTGGTTTATTTTGATCCAGATGTAGACGGTTGTGTTGCAGGGGTGTTAGCCTGTAAATATCTTGCTAAGCACGGAATAAAGTATAGTTGGTACATAAATAGTAACAGAAGTCATGACTGGTCTATTCCTATAGATAAGGCTAAAGGTAAGAATTTTGTAGCTGTAGACTTCATTATAACTGCTGAAAAAGTTAAAGAACTTTGTGATGCAGGCTGTAATGTGGTAAGTATGGACCATCATATAAATAGAGAAGAGTTTATAGAATATAAATCCAATAGGGATACAGAGGGTGTAGTAATAAATAACCAGTATCCTTTTGAGGATTCGGATAGTAGGTACTTAAGTGGTGCAGGTGTTGTATTTGAAAGTTTAATACAAATGGATCCAGAGTTTGATACAATAGAGAATAGAGCATTGGTTGGTATAACGCTATTATCCGATGTACGAGATATCGAAAATCCTTTGGCTGAGGGGTATTTGTACATATTATATACTCATAAGTATAAGGGGTACATAAGATATTTAATTGATGGGACTATGGGTGAGAAGGATTATGGTTTTGGTGTTCCAAGAATGGATCGACAGTATGTTGATTATAAGTTTTCTCCAGCAATAAATGCTATGTTAAGATTTAATAGGCAGGATGAAGTTGTTAATTTCTTTTTAGGCAAGGGTAATCTTGATTTAGAGTGTAGAGAGGAACAGAAAACTCTTGTAAGAGAGCTAGTAAAAGGAATTAAACCTGTTAAGTATGATAAGTTAATAGTCTGTTACTTCTCAGAAGAGAATTACATAAAATATGCAGATATATTATCCAGTTTTGTGGGTTTGACTGCAAGTAGGTATCTTGATGGTGAGAGGTCTGTAATATGTTATATGATTTCTAAGACTAAGGAAGGTAAAAAGTTCGTAAAAAGAGCATCATTTAGAGGTAATATAAATGGTCTCGATTATAGAAACTTATTAAGGGGTAAGTTCTTGTGTTTAGGACATTCTTCTGCTTTTGGTATAAAGCAGATTAAACCATCAAAAAAGCTATTTGAAGAGTGTAATCAGTTATGTAAGTCTCTTGAGGAAAAGAGTGGTTGGCATAGGCAGATAAGAGAAGTAAATAATATGTCTTTGTTTGTCAATAAGAATGCATCTTCCATAGCTGAAGATAATATGTATAAATTAACTCAGAATAAGGTGTATATTAGGTATACAGGAAGCAATATACAAACTAAGAGGAGTGGAGCTAATTTTGTAGAATATTCTGTAAATGGTATACCAGTATTATCCTTTGACAAAGAAATAGACTTTAATACTGGTTTAATAGTTCCAATTTTAGATCGAGGATTGTTGACATTTGTTTTGGAATAAGTAGTGTTTTTGTAGGATTTATGTTACAATGTTATTATAAATAAATAGGTTAAGTTAAATTCAGGAGGTAAAATTAAAGTGGTAGAAGGAAATGCAAAGCTAATAGTAGATTTGGGTAACTCTGAGACAAGAATCACTACTCATTTTGGAAGAAATTCTAAGGGCGAGATTCGTAAGAGGACAACAGTTCAGGATAACAGGTATGGCATTATGCCTGAGAATAAGGTACAGTTGTACTTAAATAGTCAGGTGTACACAGAAGATAACTCTTCTATCTTTACATTAAACGATCAGACATATTGCAATGGTGATGTTTGCAGTGATGAGTTTTCAACAACAGCGGTAAGACCTACAGCCCTTGAAAAGAAGTACGAGAGTTTTGTATCTAAACTCACTCTTATCAATGCTTTCAGGATTGGGTATGAACATATTGCAGAGATGGCTGATTGTGATCTTTCATCTGTCGATGTAGACTGGGATGTCGTAATGCTGTTGCCACCAGAAGATGCTGATGAAGGTTCTACCCATCTTGCAGATATGGCAAGAAGTATTACAAGAATTGATTTTGTAATGCCAAAGCTCAGCACAGAAATCAGAATACATAATGTAACCATTCTACCAGAGGGTTACTGTGCCTATGCAGCAACACTGTTTGAAAGCAAGACAAGACTTAGAAAGGGTTATGCATACTTAGCAGACCCTAATTCCTATACCCTCATCATTGATATTGGAGGGGGTACAACAGATTTCATGCTTGCCAAGGGTGTAAACATCATTGCAAGTTCAAGATTCACAAAGGCAATCGGTGGAAATAATGTATCTCAGAGGGTTAGAAAGCTGTTAAGAGATGAAGGAATTTCTGTATCTGATGCTACAGCCAAGAAGGGTACAGTTGAAGGGGTAATCAAGTCAGGTGCTAAGACATTTGACATTACAGAGGAGATCAAGAAGTCAAAGATGGATGTATCACAGCAGCTTGTTGATGCTGTAAAAGAGTTCTTCGAGGAGAATATGTTACCTGTACAGGAGATTAACAATTTGTTTGTATGTGGTGGTGGTTCTGTAGGTTCAGAGAAGGTACATCCTATCTCAAAGTATATTGTGGAGTTCATGGAAAGGTTATCAAACAACATATCTTTGGTTAAGTTACCTGAGATTGATGGTCAGAGCGATCCAAGACTTCTTAATATCCAGGGTGCGTCTATTCTTTCAGAGTAGGATTCAGCAAGATAGGGTTCTAGAGTATAATTGTATTCTAGAGCCCTATTGATTTATAATACATAAGATAGGAGGACTTAATACATATGAATGCTTTAGTTTCAGGAGTTTCCTTAGAGGGTATAGATCTGTTAAGACAGGCTTTAGATAAGGCTTTTGGAGAAAGTGTAATCGAAATAGTAGAATTAAATAAAAGCAATCTCCGTCAAAGGGTACATCTTGGAAGTAAGGAGGACTCTATGGATACAGTATTGATTGTGTTAGATGTGTCCTCTTTCGAAGAATGTAAAGACTTAAAATCAGTAAGCGACTCTGATAAGGTAATTGTATATCAAACTGTATCAGAGTTGGGAAGTGATTTACAGTCAAGGTATGATGTTTCTCTTGACTGGGAAGAGGAACAGTTAGAGGAAACTGTATCTGTGGAGAGTAGTGAAGATTTAGAAAGAATAGAGAAACTGGAAAATCTTGTATCAGATAAGGATATGATTATAAATAATCTGTCAAGTCAGATAAAAGATTTACATGCTCAGATTGACGAGTCAGGTTTAAATGAAGGGGTTAATGCAGAAGGTACTTCTAATAAAGAGGTTGAAAGTCTTAAAAATGAGGTACTTGAGCTAAGAGCTAAGTTATCTGATGTATCATCTGAGACAGACGGTAAATTAGAAGAGCTTGAAAAGAAGAATGAAGAGCTTTCAAAAATTTGTGAAAGTTTGAAAAGTTCTAAAAATATTGCTGTTTCTAATTTGGAGTCGGTTAGTGATGAGCTTAAGGATTACAAGGTTAAATATTCTACGGTATCAGGCTTGTTAAAATCTAAGGAGTCAGAAGTAGAAGATTTAAAGGGTAAGCTTATTGGTCTTGAAAGTAAGTTAAGTTCTAGTAAGTTATCTGAGGATGAAGTAAACAGACTTAAAGCTGAGATAGTTGAAGTGAATAAGAAACTCGCAAATTCAGATTTACTTGTTACATCTAAAGATGAGGAAATTTTAAGATTGAAGACAGAAATCAACGAGCAGGGCAATAAGTCTTCAAGTGCTTTGGAATCCATCAAGGAAGATATAACAAGAATAACTGAGGAAAGGGACAACCTCAAGAAAGATCTTATTCAGAAAGAGTCAGAGTTGGCAAAGGTAGATGATTTGTTAATTCAAATAGGTAATTTACGTTCTGAATTAGGCAGAGAGTCAAGTGAAAAAGAAAAGTTGCAGTCTAAATTAGCTGAGTCAGAGAGTATGGTACTCTCATTAAACAAAGAAAAAATCGAGCTTGAGTCTAAGTTATCTGTACTCGAGAAATCAACCAATCGGGATACAGATATTGAGACTATTATAAAAGAAATGAATACTCTTAGGAAAAAGTATCAGGTTGTATCTCAAGGGGTATTTGGTAGGGTTGCAGAGATTGCTTTACCTACAACATCATTATCATCTATATCTGTTGTAAGAAATGTAAAGAGATATGATAATTTACATTTTATCTTTTCAGGTAGTGCTGAGAGTAGGAAAGGTATGTATAGATGTATAAGAGATAAAATAAAAGACAGCACTAAAAATATTTTAATTGTGGATGTTGTTTCTGAGACAAATATAGATTATGTATTTCAGATGTCAAAGGTTGTTAATGGAATGAATTGGTTTGTTTCAGGAGGGGGTATAAGCCAGTATAAGTCAAGTACATTTATGAAGAATGTTTTCGTATTATCACCAGGTTTAACTTTTGTAAATGATAGTTATTTCTTAACTATTGATTGGGATAAGCGTTTAGAAGAGTTAGATGAAAGTGGTTATGATGTATATGTTGTTTGTGGCGATATATCTAATATGATAGGAAGAATATTACATGAATCTTTTGCAGATTGTGGAGATACATCAATATATGTTCATGGAAATGCTAATGGATGTAGAACCATTATAACTAATGCAAAGGGTTTATCTAAAATAAAGAATAGTTCAATTTTGTATTACGAGTTTAATACTCAGGTGCAGAAATTGTATAATATATTAAGTAAAAACTATAACTGTAGTGTTATAAGTAAATTGTAGTATTGTTTAGGAGGTTTTCATGGTAAAGACAAATATACTTGTTGAGGTATCTGACGAGGTAAATGAACTCGTTGTTGTTCCTCATAAACGTAATTATACTTTTTCAAAACTTATGGCTACTCTATTGCAGGGGTACATAGAAGACTCATACATTAGAGCTTATGCTGAGGGTAATCTTACAGATATAAAGAAAGCATCAGTGGATGCTCTTGATTCTACCCTTAATGATATGAGGTCTAGTTTATCCAGTTTGGGTATTTATACTAATGAACTTAAGTCAAGTACAGAGGGTGGCTTGAGACATTTCAACAGCTATCAGGAGAATGCTTTTGCTGAGGAAAAGAAAGAAGAGGTAAAAGAAACAAAGGTAGAAAATTCAGAATCCTCAGAAGATGTAAGAGAAGCTGTTAATGAGTTGAAGGAACAGAATAAGATGATGATGGATATGTTACAGAAATTATTATCTGAGGGTATTCCAAGAGCAATAGGTAAAGAAGAGGTTGCGGAAACTCATAAAGTTGAACCAGAAGTTGTTGTAACAAAGCCTATACCTACAGAAATTGTTGAGGACGATAACGAAGAAAGAGAGTCAGAGTTCTTAAAGCCAGGTACATTAAAGGAAATTACAGATGAGGAAGTTACTGAAGAGAGTGATGAAGAGGATGAAGATATTGATGTAGCTAATCTTATGTCATCATTCTTAGCAGGTAATGTTTTCTCAGTATAGGGGGTATTAGATGACAAACAAAAAAGAATATATTCCAGAGAGACCAGATAAGCCTAAGACATCTAAAATAATTGGTTCAGTTATTTTAGGGATTGTATTCTCTCTTGTATTAGTATTTACAGTTTGTGCTGTGTATACTAAGATGGTAAAATTCCCAGCTAAAGAAGCTATCAAGGAAGAGGAGACTGGTATTTACTGTCTAAACACTTGGCTTAAAGGGGTACAGGCATTAAATTTGAACAATTCAGACAGTTATATAATGAAAGAAAAAGATTTTGCCAATGGCGATGATATTAAGGTAGGTTTCTATACAAAAGTGTTATCTACTATATCATATACTCCTAAGGTTGCTAATGCAAAGAATGTGTATGGTAACGATTATAAGGATAAGAATTGGAATGTAGTAACTGAGGAATCTACAGTACATGAGGGTGAAGAGGTAACCTTTAGTTATATTGATTACTCTAAGATTAGCTTTAATGAGGATCTTCTTAAAGAGTTATATGCAAAGTACAACATTACTTATGGATGCGTGGATTATGAAAATAAAATAGTAGATGTATTCTGTGAATACATTACAAATTTAAATTCAGAGGAACTTCCTACAACATCAGAAGATAGAGTTCCAAGTATAGCAAAGTTAGCTGGCGATTCTTACTATACTGTGCTTAATGATGAAGACCAATATGTAGACAAGTTATTATTTTCTAGTGATGCTTTTTATGATATGTTAGATAGGTTCTCTATAGCGTCTGCAAATGCTTTAGGTGGTAAACTTACTGAAACAAAAGATTGGACAGTATGGAGTAAGTTATCAGAGGAGGATAAGAAGTTAGTAAGTGAACCTAGTAAGTATGATGAAAAGTATGTAGTACCTCATACATGGTGTGGTGCTTATTATTTGGAAAATGAATATGAGGTTAAAGATTCTAATGGGGAGGTCATAAAAACAGGTATCTCTGCTGAGATTGGTGATGGTACATTTGAAAACCCAGCAGGATATGATACAGATGTTGTAACCTCCGCATTTATAGATGGAAAAAGTTATCCTATAAGAATATCTTTATCCGAGTATGGGGTATCTGAGGATGCTGTAAACTGGTTTGAAAGCAAAGATATTAGAAACAGAGGTATTGATGTAAATTCAGAAGTTCAATACTGTTATTATGTTTTTAAAGTTACAAATTTATCTGATAAAAAGATAACAATATCTGATAATACAGCACTAAGTGATGCAAATGTAAATACTTCTGCAAGGACTGGTGTTATGTATGGGTTAAAGGATAGTGTTACTTTGAATCCAGATGAGACTGGTATAATTGAATCTTGGAATAAATCTACAGAGCTGAATACAAAGTACGTTATATGGGGTAATGATTTTAATAGACGATGTGATCCTGTGTGGTTTAGATTGTTAGCAGGAAATATAGATGACCCATCAGAAGATAAAGGGGTAAAAATCAATAATACAAGGGATAACAATAATTTAAATAGTATAAATACTGAAACTGAAAATACAACAAACTAAGATTTGCTAAATTAAATTTTAAGAAGTGTATTATTTAGTCTTGCATAATTTGTTGATTTATGGTATAGTATTGTAAATGGCAAATGCAACAATTCTACCCAAAAGAATTTACCCAAATGTGAATAAAAGACCAGTTATCTTTTGTATGAGATAACTGGTTTTTTATTTGATAAGAATTGTGTTGATAGTATAATTATGGTATACTATTAAATATATAAGGAAGTTGTAAGGAGGTAAAGAAATGAGCAACGGTAATTGGTTCGCAGGCTTAATGCCTGAGGAAGTTCCATTTGAAGAGATACAGAAAAAAGCAGATAATGGGGACTTTCATGAGTGGAACTTTGAAGTAGATCCTTTTGAGTTTACTGAGAACGGCTATGAAGACGTTATAGAAAAATTAAAAGAGTATAAGGCAGAGGATTACCTCAAGTACCAGGAAAAGTACAATATAGCCAAGAAAAATGGTGATACCAAGACAGAGAAAGAGATGCAGGATAAGATGGAAGCTATGGTAAATGAGGTGTACGACATTTACAGAAGTAAAAACATTTATCCAATTACATACTTCTCAGAGTATGGTATTCTACAGGAAATAGAGAAGTGCATTGCATATAAGGCTTTTTGGTCAGGTGATACTGTAAGCTGTGGAGCTGGAGTAGGTACTACATTATGTAAGTTTCTGTTTCCTAATCTTGAGGATACTCCATCAAAGCATGATCTTGAGAAGACTGGTGCAGAAAGTATATATGCCAAGTTCATGAATGAGCAGTATCTTAAGAGAGCTATTAAGTTTTGTTACTCATACAAAAATGGTTTTCCTGTTCCAACTTCTGTTGAGGGCGGATTACGGTTAGTGGGTAGTGCACCAAGTAATTTCAGACCTATGAATGCTAAGGCAGTTTATGAGAGGTTTTGTCCAGAAGGTGGTACGATATATGATTTCTGTTGTGTAGATGATGAGACAGAGTTCTTTAATGGTAAAGAATGGAAGTCGTTGGCAGACTATACAGAGGGCGATAAGGTACTCCAGTATAATGAGGATGGTACTGCTGAGCTTGTAAATCCTATTGAGTACATACACTATCAGAATGATAAACCATTCTATGTACATGATATAGATATGATGTGTAATTTCGCTTTAACAGGAAATCATGATGTTGTTTATAGAGATGATAAGGGTAATCTTGCAAAGATTAAAGTAGATGAAATGCTAGACAAGATGTCTAAAGACAGAGGGTATAAGTTAAATGTTCCGATGACTGCAGTATTGAAGGACAATGAATATTCTGTATATTTGGAAGAAGGTTTCATACTTGATTTGGTTTTAGATATGCGAAATAATAACTTAAATTCAGAATCTAAATTTATATCCGTAAATAAGGATGAAGGGTATGTAACATTATCAGATGAAGTATTTTCTTTATGCAAGGAAAGCAGAGAGATTCTATTGAAACTGTTGGTTGGAAGTCCTAGTTCAGGTTGTATTGCATATATTGGAAAGAAGGAGCAGTTGTATCCAATTCAGGCTTTGTGGAATCTGACATTTACGAAGATGCTTACGATGGATGAGTATATGGAGAGAACAACCAATGGTTCTCATTTAGCATACTTGCACACAGATAATTTTGCGGATTATGAAGATTGTGATTTGTATTATGGATTTGATTACAGTGAAAAGCATAAAGTATTTAACAATTTAAAAATGTCTTTCAAGAGAGATAAGTATTGTTTTGTAGTACCAAGCCATATGTTAGTATTAAGAAGAGGTAAAGGAATTCTTATAACAGGTAACTGTGGCTTTGGCGGAAGATTGCTTGGTGCTTTATCATCAAAAAAGAACTTCAAATATGTGGGTACAGACCCTAATACAGAAACTATGTATCATTTACATCAGCTTGCTAGTTATATTGAGCAGGTAACAGGTAGACAGGATTCATATGAATTACATTGTTGTGGAAGTGAAGTATTTAAGGGTAAGCCTAACAGTATAGACTTCGCCTTTAGCAGTCCACCGTATTTTGATCTTGAGATATATTCAGATGAACCAACACAGTGTTATAATAAGTTTCCTAAGCTGGAAGATTGGTTAGAGGGGTATGTACGTCAGACTATTAAGAATATAAGTTATATGCTTAAACCAGGTAGGTTTTATGCTGTAAATATTGCAGACTTTACAGTTGGCAAGGACGGTAAGGTTGCTTATGTAGATGAATGGATAAAAATATCTTCTGAAGAAGGAATGCCATTGTATGACACTGTATACCTTGGGGTAACTGCTAGAGCAGGAAGTGCAGAGCAGGCAGCTGGAGAGCTTAAAAAGGAGAATATACTCATATTCAAGAAGGCATAACATTATTAAGGTAGGGAGTATTGTAAGAATACTCCCTATTTTGGTATTAAAATGTGTATATATTTTAGTTTAATTTGGGAGGTTAGAATTGATGAAACAATATTCATACATAAGTGAAAGTGAGTTATCAGGGTTTAGTGATTTCTCTGAATATACAGGTGAGTTGCATAAGCAAGATATTGCAACACTAATGGATGTACTTGGTAGTATAAAAGACTTAACCATCAGAAGTAAAATAAAGTCAGTATTAAAGAATAAAGAGGGGTTTTTCCTATTCTTAATAGGCTCTAGTGAAGGTTCATTTGATTTCTTCAAGTATGTAAATGCAGGTTACACTGGACCTGAGACTATTAATGGTAACAACATAAAGTATTTATGTCCTGTTAAATTCTCTAGTGGTATTCTATTAAGAGACTTATCTGAAAGGGTAGAACCTGTAAATGGGGAAGCTAAGACAGGGTATATAGACGAGTCTGAAATAAGAACTTCAATATATGCTAACAGGGTAGTAAAACTCAAGAATATGTCTACAGGGGAGGAGTACCAGTTCACAGATACAGGATTTTCTATAGGCAGATCGTCTAAAGATGCTGATGTGGTTGTCGCAGATAATAATGTATCTCGTAAGCATTGTATGTTTTTCCTTAAGAATAGTGTTCCTTGTGTAAGAGATAACGACTCCACAAACGGAACATTTTTAAATGCAAGAAGATTAAGTCCTCTTGTAGATGTAATGGTTGATATAGGAGATACTATTCACATTGCTACAGAAGAATTTAAGATAGTATAACAGAGGTATTATATGTTTATTGATGCAAAAACTGATATAGGTTCAACAAGGTCTGAAAATCAGGATAATTTTTGGAGTACAGTGTGTACAATAGATGGTGTAGAAACTGGTATTGTATGTGTATGTGATGGCATGGGTGGTCTTGAAGATGGCGGTCATGCTAGTAGAATGGTTATTGAATCTATAAGAGATGCTGTAAAATCAGGTGTAGGTTTAGACTCGCTTGTAAATGTAATATTAAAAGTAAATGCTGAGATATATAATATGTGTAGTCAGGGTAAAAGAATGGGCACTACATGTACTATATTATATTGTCAGAATAATGAGTATACTATATATCATGTTGGTGATTCCAGATGTTATAAAGTTGATATAGGTGGTTCTGTATATCTACTTTCAACAGACCATTCTGTTGTTAGAAAATATGGAATAACAAAACAAAATAATCCAGAGTTATATGAGAAGTATAAAAGTAAACTTACTAATTGTATAGGTGTAACGCCAACAGTATCTGTAGATACATATAGGGGTAACTATTCTAAAGGGGATACATTTATATTATGTTCTGATGGTTTTTGGCACAGTTTTGATGATAACATGTGTAACATGGATTTAAGGGATTTGAGCGGTTGTATAAAAACTTGCATAAATTGTGGAGAAACAGATAATATTACTGTAAGTTTGTTGCAAATAAATTAATGGGGTAAATTATGGCTAAGAGGGAAACATTTAAGAATGGAGAAAAAATATTAAATGGTAGATATGAGGTATTAAAACTTATACATTCTAGTGGAATGTCTAACGTATATCTTGTAATAGACAACAACCTAAATAAGCAGTGGTGTTTAAAGGAAATAAGAAAGTCTGATGCAGGTAGAGGTAATATTGAGTATTACTCTCTTTTACAGGAAGCCAACATTATGAAAGGCTTAAGCAACCCATACATACCTAGAATAGTTACTATTGAAGAGGATGGGGACTCTTTATTCATAGTAATGGACTATGTAGATGGAATATCATTAAGGTCTTATGTAGATAAATATGGGGTATTAAATTCTGAACTAATGGTTAGGATAATGTTACAGGTTGTAGGGGTAATAATGTATCTTCACAATATGGAGAAGCCTATAATATACAGAGACATGAAACCAGAAAATGTAATGTTACAGAATGACGGTAGTATTCGTTTGGTTGATTTTGGTATAAGTGTGGTAATAGATAAAGAAGGTAAGTTGATAGATAAGCCTTTGGGTACTAAGGGATATGCAGCACCTGAACAGGGAAAGGTTGGTACTCCTTACGATTTGAGAAGTGATATATACGCTTTGGGTAAGACAATGTATTTTTTGTTAACAGGAATAAACCCGTCAGATGTATTAAATAAAATAAGACCAATAGAAGAGGTGTTACCAGAATTGTCAAGTGGTCTTGTAAAAATAATAAATAAGTGCATTAAGAAAAATCCTAATGACAGGTATCAGGACTGCGAAGAACTTATATATGACTTATCAAATTATAAGGTGTATGAAAAGGATTACACTGTAAAACTTAAGAAGAAGATAAGGATATGGGCAACAGTTGGTATTTTGTCTGCATTATGTTTGGGTAGTAGTTTCATACCTTTGCATATGGATAAAGTAAATAAGAATACAGAGTATGAATCTCTAGTATCTATTGCTAAGCAGTCAGGAAAAGCTGAAGATTATGAGGATGTATTTAATAACACTCCAAATTCAGATATATCCTTGTATCTTGATTATATAGAAACCTTGAAACAAGATGGTATATTTACCAAAGGAGAGGAAAAATCTTTAGTGGGGTATATCAATTCTGTTATTTCAGATTTAAAGTTAAGCTCTAATTATGGTGAACTTGCTTTTAATATTGGTAAGTTGTATTGGTTTTACTATGAGGGTAGCACAGATACAGAAGGTATGATTAATTCTATATCTTGGTTTTCAGATGCATTGGATAATGGGTATGAAAGCGATTTATCAAAGGTTTATTATGAGTTAGGTGTTTTTAACAGAGATATATTATCTTCTATAACTGAGTCAGAAGATGTTGGTATGTATTCTAAATATTGGGAGAATTTGCTTGAAGTACAAAAGTACAATTCAGGGGATTTATTAACTTTACAGGTGGACTTATCTGTAATAAGTTGTATAAATAGCTACTCATATGGCTTAAAGAGGGATGGTGTGGACTATAATTCTATAAAAGGTCAGATAGATAATATAAATTCCTTTATACAGAATTATACACCTAATTCAGATGCATCAACAGAGAAGTATAATAAATTAGTTTCATCTATTAAAAATGTTGAATCTAAATTAAATGCAGTATATACAGATAATTAAGGAGAAGTTATAAAATGTTAAGATTATTGTGGTTGATTCTACTTGTAGCTGGCATAATATTGTTTGTAGTATTTATAATATTATTTTCAGTGTTTAAGATACCTAAAACCCTCAGAGAGTTAAAGGGTACTTATGCTAAGAAAGAAATTGAGTATATTAGAAATAATGCTATGGAAATGACTATGAGAGCTATAAGTGGTAATTTGATGATAGATTCTAATAGGGCAGAAGTAGAAAATGTTTCAGACATAAAAGTGGATAGTTCAACGTCAGAGATTGATGCTGAAAGTTATATAAAGAGTGATTCAACTGAGTCAACAAGTATAATGAATTATGATGAAGGTACAGGTGTAATGGAAGATTATACAGTATCTGTTGTAAACAAGAACATTGTTATACTTCAAGAGATATCATCTTTGGGGTAATTAAGGATATTTAAGGAGGCACTTTATGAGAAAGAATATTAAGGGCGGTATTTATAAGGCTACAACAGCAGTTGTTACAGGTGCTATGCTAATGGGTAATGCTCCTGTTAGTATTGTAATGGCAGCAGAAGATACTAAAGAAGATGAACAGGGTGTGGATACTACAAAGGAGCAGATTGATAAGAGTGAGGATAAAAACAAGGTATCTGCTCAGGCAGACGCAGGAGAAATAGGAGATTCTGCTGTAGATATAGACCCAGATGTTTCCAGTATTGTTGTTAGAGTAGACTTAAATTATAATAAGATAGTAGATGACGTGATATATAGCAATAAGAGTAGTAAGTGTACTGTTAGCTTTGATATGTCAGGTTTAGAGTTACCAGAAGGATATACAGTGAGTAAGGTATCTTTAAATGAATCAAGTATGGAAATATCAGGTAATATAGCACATATAAGCCTATCCGAAGATGCAGATTTATCATCAGAATTACTTAATGGTAAGATATCAATTGAGTACACAGATGGTACTACACCAGTTAATAAGGATTATACTTTACTGGATTTTAATACGTCCAAGGAAGATTTAGAAAAGTTATCCTATAAATGGGTAATACATAAAGAAGATGAATTATCTTGGAAAAGTATTCAGGTTGATGATAAATCTACGGAATATCATCGAAATATAGATACAAGTGATAATAGTATAAAACTAATAAGTCATACTACGGGAGATGATTATGTCTTATCATTAAGTGCCTTAGTTCCTGAAGATGACTACATTGAATATGTAAAGGCTAGAATATCTGGTGATAAAACTATAAAAAATTCTAACGGTACGGATTATATAAATATTCCTATTTCATCAAGAAATGGGGATGTAAAGGTAAATATAACCGCTAAAGATTATTGTGGGAATGTTATTACCAAGAGTATAATAATACATTATTTGGATGAAAGTATTGATATATATGGTATCAAGAACGACAGTAATTACTCAGGTAAGGTAGTGGGTAATACAATTTATTTTAGGGATAAGTTAAAATATTCTTTTATAAATTGGGATTTGTTTTCTAAAAAGGATATAAGAAATATACCATTTACAATTCAGGATTCTGTTTCAACTGTAAGTGGTTTACAGCTGGGTAAAGATGGTAGTTTTGTTATAGACAAGTCTGTAACTATCTTAAAAGGTTCAGGGTGTGATATATACAAGTTATCTAGTGGTACATTGGCTACTAATGTTATTAAGGATGAAGTAAACCCTACTATAACAGCAAATATCTACTATAACGGAGATACTTCAGATAAAGAGTCAGTTGAGTCAGGAAAATCTCCTAGTAAGGTATTAAGTGATAGTGATACTGCTGAAGTAATAGTAAATGATGACAATTTAATAGATTCCATTCAGGTGTCTGTGAATGGAAGTAAAATCTATTCAAGCAGTAAGATATATGATAAGAAAAAGACAATATCTGCTAGTTTTGATAGAAATGGAAATATAATTATTGCAGGTAAGAAAATATCATGCAATGCAGATAGTGAGTATAATATAGTAGTAAGTGCAGTTGATGTAGCAGGAAATTCATACAATTATTATACAACTGTAACCCTTGACTATACTGCTCCTATTGTATCAAGTGGTACTATTGTAGGAGGATATGGGGTATATGATAATAAGGTTTATATACAGGATGATGCTAAGATAACAGGTATAAAGGCTGAAGATGATCTTAATGATGTTGAAAGTCTTAAATTAGCTTACAAGAATCCTAAAACAGGTAAAGTAATAGAAATAAAGGATTTGACAACAGAAACTGAGTTTTCATTGGCTACCGACGGTGAATATATTGTAGTTGCTACTGATACAGCAGGAAATAGAAGAGAAGTTTCTCTTGAGTCTTTGTTGGGTATTTCTGATGCTACATCATTTGTTATAGATAAGGATGCACCTGTTATAGACTTATCCAGTAAGTCTAAGAAAATTATGGATTCCAGAATAGAATATAATGGGGTAAAGTATATTACAAATCCTTGTGATATTGAATACATGGTAAGTGATAGCAATTTAAAGTCTTTTGATATTGGAATATTAGAATCTCCAAGTGAAGGAGTAAAATCCTTAGTAAAAGATGATTCAGTGGTATTAAATATTCCTAAGGACTGCAATGGATCTATAAAATATGTAATAAGAGGAGAAGATAAATCTTCAAGGGTAACTTCCCATACATATATCCTACATGTAGATACAGGTATCCCTGTGATTGACAATGTTGAAGTGAATGGAGAGTATAGGGAATTTGGTGGTAAGTTATACTTTAAGTCAAAGCCAACAGTAAATGTAACTGCTCATGATGATGGTTCAGGAATTAAGTCATACAAGATAGGAGATACCACAAATACTACAGGTGTATTTACAGTTGGTACAGGCACTTATTCATTGGAGGTACTTGATAATGTAGGTCATTCTTCAGGGGTAAAGAAGTTGGAGGAGTGTAGTACATTACCTAGCAGCAATATTGTTGTAGACTCTGAGTCTCCTATTATCAATACTAGCAGACCTAGTGGAGATGTAAATGGTTGGTATGCTAAATGTCCTATGTACTCTGTAAGACTAAAAGATAACGTAGGAATTAAGAGTGCTAAAGTAGAGATAAATGGCAAGAGTGTAAGTAGTTATTCTGCCAAAAGTGGCTCTAGTATAGAAGGAAATATTTTGTTAAGTGGTGATACAAGTAAGGTCAATGCTGAAAATGGTAGGTACGAAGTTAAGGTATATGTAGAAGATTTTGCAGGAAATACAAATACATGGTCTGATATTATATATGTTGATGATACTTGTCCTACTATTGATAAGGTGGTATTTACAGGAACAGGGTATCAGGACGGTATAACTAGCAACTCTAAAGGTATGTATGGTTTCTACTTTAAGGGTGATGGACATTGTGAAGTTAATGTATCAGACGGCGAGATTTCAAGTGGATTTAGGTACTTATATGTAGAACAGATACAGAATGGAAAGTCAACAATAAAGAAAGTTGCAATAACTGGTGGCTCTGCAGAGTTTGATATACCTAAGAACTTTAAAGGGGAGATTAGACTTTATGCAGATGACAGGGTAGGAAACAATAGTAAAACTGTTAAACCAGACAAGGTAATAAATGGAACTCCAGAGTTTGTAAAAAATCATATAGGAGTATCAATAAACTTACCTAGTACAGAATCAAAGGACGTAAATGGTAATCCATTGTATAATAAGGATGCTAAGATAACTTCAACAATAAAGGCAGATTTTAATGGTATTCGTACTATTGAATGGTCTATAGGTTCTAGGAAGGGTAAAATCTCAGTAGATAATAACGGAAAGGTAACTGGAGATACAGGTGAGGTTACAAAGAAAGATAACAATCTTATTGTAGATATGTCTAAGTATGTATCTTCATCAGATAATGCTAATGGGGTAAAGGTTTCTGTCAAGGTAATGGATAGAGCTGGATATGTGTCTGAGTCAACTAAGACGATTAGTATTGATAAGGATGCTCCTGTTATTAGCGTAACATACAATCAGTCCAATGAGTCAGGGTATTATAACTCAAATAGAACAGCAACTATAAGGGTTAATGAAAGAAACTTTGATCCTAGTAAAGTAGTAATAAGCGGAAACATTGGTACTTTAGGTGGTTGGTCTAAGGGTAATGATGGAGAGTGGTATAATACTATTACTTTCAGTACAGATGGCGATTATGAGTTTTCAGTTAGATGTACTGATTTAGCAGGAAATGTAAGTAATGTATATAATTGTCCTAAGTTTACTATAGACAAGACTTCTCCTGTGGTAGCAGTTACATTTAATAATAACAATGCTAGTAATGGTAACTACTATAAGGCTAGTAGAACTGCTACTGTTACTGTAACAGAGCATAATTTTAATCCAAGTAATATTACTGTTACAGGTGCAACAATATCAGGTTGGAGTAGTAACGGAGATACTCATACTGCAAGTATTGTATTTAATAAGAATGGTACTTACAAGTTTTCTATAAGTGGCTCTGATATGGCAGGAAATAGCTTAAACAATTACTCAAGTGAGGAGTTTGTAATTGATTTAGAAAACCCTGTTATTGAAATTACTGGAGTTGAGAAGGGTGTATCCTATAAGAAAGATATAGGTATTTCTGTTAAGGTATCCGATGATGCTGTAGATATAGAGAAGTCCAGTATCTTCCTCAAGGGTAAGCGTAACGGAGAGATTGATCTAGAAGGTTCTATAGGGGTATCAGGTGGTACATTGGTATTAAACAATCTTCCAAATGAAGAGAAGTATGATGATGTTTATACTTTAAATGTTGTGGTTATCGATAAAGCAGGCAATAAGGAAGAGAAACACGTTACTTTCTCTATTAATAGATTTGGAAGTGCTTATTCAATTGAGAATGAAGATATACTTGGTAATTATATTAATGTTGCAAAGGATATTTCATTTAGTGAGTATAATGTAGATGAAATTGATTTATCTAAGGTTGATGTGGTTGTACTTCGTAATGGTACTGAGATAGATGTGGATAAAGATTTAGTAGTCAAAAAAGATAATGGCGAAAAGGATGGTAAACATGTATATAAGTATACTGTAAACAAGGAAGTATTTACAGAAGATGGTAAGTACCTCATTCAGATATACAGTAGTTCAAAGGATGGTACAAAGTACAACAGTGTATCTCAGGAATACTCATTTGTTTTGGATACTACTGCTCCTGACTTGATAGTATCAGGAATTGAATCTAACGGAAAGTATAGGGGGTATACAAAGAATGTAACTCTTGACACTAAAGATATGTCTGGTATAAAGTCTATGAACGTGTTGCTTAACGGAAAGGAAGTATCCATTAATGAAAAGGATGGTCTTTATAAGTTGGATATACCAGAGTCTAACAAATACCAGAAATTGGAAATAACAGTTATAGATAATGCTGGCAATGAAAATACAGCAATCTATAATGATTTCCTTGTAACTTCAAGTTTTTGGTTATGGCTTATTAACCAGTTTTGGTTTAAGGTTTCAGGTATAGGTCTTTTGGCTTTAATTGCTTTAATATCAGGTTTTGTAGTTGGCAAGAAGAGAAAGAAATCCTCCGCTACAGAGGAGGATGTTGAGGAGACTGAGGAAGATTTATAAAACTTGGAGTATAGGTAATTTATAAATATTTTATCAAAAATTAAAGTAGGGATTTTAGGTAAATTAAGACCTTTAATTCCTACTTAATTTTATGTAAGATGTTCTTAAAAACATGTCGAGAATTTGTTATTTTTAGTGGTGTGAGTTACTCTTTACCCCATAATTTTAGGTGTATATTTAATTTGGAATAAGTTTAGATAGATGTTGTGTTGGGTATAAGAGTATGTTAAGATTTAAGTAGATTATTACATAGGAGAGTGGTTGTATATGAGTAAACCATTGGGTACTAAGGAAAATTCTAAATTAGAAGATGAATTTCTAAATTTAGAAAATGAAGAAATTGAAGAGCTTGAAGAAGATGTTGCAGAAAGTAAGAGTTTGCTTGACGATGTAATTATAACTAATAGTGGTAGTGCAGATACTATCACTCAGTTTCATAGAGATATACATTCTAAAGACTTATTAACTTACGAGGAGGAGTATGCCCTTGCTAAGGACTATATGGAAACAGGAAATAAGGAGTCTAGGGAGAAGTTGATAGAAGGTAATTACAGATTAGTAGAGTGGGTTGCTAAGAAGTGTTATTCTCCTAATCTTCCTTTAGAGGATCTTATCCAGGAGGGTATGTTCGGACTAATGAAGGCAGTTGATAACTTTAATCCAGATTTAGGGTATAAGTTTTCAACATATGCTACTTGGTGGATAAAACAGGCTATAGGTAGAGCTATGGATAATAGTGGTACAATAAGAATACCTGTCCATATGCGTGAAAAGTATAGAAAGTTTGATAAGGCTAAGAATTTGAAACTTCAAAAGGAAGGTCGAGAGCTTACAGATGAAGAAATTGAGCAGATTAAAAGGGATAACAATATTTCAGAATATGATTATAAAATATATAACCAGACCAACAGTGTATGTTCTATGAGCATGAAGATAGGGTGTGGTGATGACGATGATACTGAGCTTGGGGATGTGCTATATGCTAAAGATGATGTAGAGTCTGATGTAATTGATACTGCTTTGAGAGAGTCTTTAGTTCAAGCTATGAATAGGGTACTGACAGAGAAAGAAAAGAGAATAATAATTGGAAGGTTTTACGATAATAAAACTCTTGAGGAACTTGGAGAGGTAGAAGGGGTAACACGTGAGAGAATTCGTCAGATCGAATTCAAGGCTCTTCATAAACTTAAGAGAAGTTTTAAAACGAGAATGTTATTAAGGGATTTTGCGAAAGATTAAATTATGAGAGGAGTATATGAAAATGGAAAAGGAAAAGAAGACAGTATCTCAGATACTTATTGAAAGGTTTTTAAAAGATGTAGATGAAAAAGAGAGTATGCCTTGGCAGAGACCTTATGAAAGGTATAATGCTTTTAACTGGGCTACAGGTCAGCCTTATAGAGGAATAAACAGAATTATGCTTGATTTTGGGGAGTACTTAACAGCCAAGCAGTTAAATGACTATAATAAATCTCATGGTACTGATTTCAAGTTTGCTAAGGGTATTAGATGGATGCCCGTAGTATTCTTTAAGATGGATGAAAAGCCATCTTCTTTTGATGAAGTAACTGAGTTGTTTGGAGATAAGGATATTAATAACGAAGGCTATATAGGAACAGAAGGTTTTTGGTCTTATTATAGAATAGAGAATGCATATGTAAAAAGAAAATCTGTTTTAAGATATTCAGATGTTGCCGAAAGGCATCATTTTGTAAATAGTAAAGGCGAAATGCTGCCAAGTAAGATAGAGTCAGGAGAGGTAGAGATTACATTAAGTAAACCTCAGGAAGTTATTGATTCTTATGTTGACAGGTCAGGAGTTGTTATAAAAGAATATACAGGTACTCCATGTTATTCACCATCATCTGATACTGTATGTCTTAATAGGCATATTGTATCTGAAGAGTCTTGGTTTTCAACAGCTTTTCATGAGCTTGCTCATAGTACAGGTGCAGCAGGCAGACTTAACAGAGAGGGCATCATTAAAGGTGGAAAGTTTGGAAGTGATATTTATGCAGTCGAAGAATGTATAGCTGAGATAACAGCTTGTTTGTGCTGTGCTGAATGTGGTATATATGACTTTAAGACTTCTTGTACCATGGAGTATGACAATAATATAGCATATGTACAGAGTTGGAAAAAACGTGTTAAAGATTTCGGTAAGGACTTTGTTTATATTGTATCACAGGCTGATAAAGCTTTTAATTTCATTATGGGTATGGATATTTAACACATCATATAAAGTTTGTAATACTATTTGAGTTATTAATAATATTATAGTATTATAATAGTATTATATTAGTATAGATAATTTTTGCGAGGTGTTGTAATTATGGCATTACTAGAACATAATCAGAAGGTATATGACGAGGCAGTCGAATACTTTAAGAATGGTGGAAAAGACTTATTAATTGTACAGGATACTGGTACAGGTAAAAGTTTTATTTGTGCAGAGCTCTTAAATACTATATTTAAGGGTATGTCTGTTCTTTATGTAGTGCCTGTTTTTAAGATTGCTGAGAATTTTAAGAACTCAACAGGTTGTTCTGATAGTATTGAATTTGTGTCTTATAGGTTTTTTAAAGATGACATGGATTTGGATGAAGTAGATGTAATAGTATTTGATGAAGCACACCACATAGGATCAGATAAATGTGGGGATGTTATTCAGAATATTATACAGAACAATAAGGACAAGTATATAATCGGTTTAACAGCTACTCCAGTTAGAGAAGATAGAGTAGATGTATCTACATTCTTTAGTAAGACAATCAATGGTGCAAGTGTGTTTGAATGTATTGAAAATGGCTTAATGCCTAAATTTGCTTATATATCTTGTTCTGATCGTACTATAAAGGGTATAAGTAATTATGCAAGATCCTATGGGGTGAATTCAATCACAAGGGATGGTATAACTTACAACTTAAAAATAGACTATAGTAACTCTACAGATTTATTAAAAGGTATTGTAAAGGATACTAATTTAGATAAGTGGATTTGCTTTTTTGGTAGTGTTGAGGAATTAGACAAAAATGAAAAAGCTATGGAGGACATTTTCCAAGGGTATACTATAATTAAAGTACATTCTTATTTAGAAGCAGTGGATTTAGAGGACTTAAGTAAACAAAGCAAGATTGTGATATTATCTGTAAATATGTTTCTAGAGGGTGTTCACATTAAAGGTGTTAAGGGTGTTTTAATAAGTAGAAATGTTGGTTCTGTATTGGTATTTAGGCAAATCTTAGGAAGGGTATCTTCAATGGGATCAAGTGTAAGTCCGGTTGTAGTAGACTGCACCAATACATTATCCCGTATAGTTACAAAGCTAATGAGAAATGAGAGAGAAAGTGGAACAATACAGAATGAAAGATCTGAATACACATTCAAGGATATAATAAATACTACTTTAGTGGATAAGAAATATATATAAATATATCTAACTTGTTACAAAATTTGTATGATATTGGAAAGTATAAAACCATATGTGGTTATACTTTTAGATCAGATGAAGATTTAGCAAGGCAGATAGGTATTTCTAGTAGTTATTTATCAAAGCTTAAGAAGAGAGATGGTTTATCTTATGAAGAAATAATAGATAAGGTGAGGATTAAAACAATATGTGGTTTTACTTTTAGGACTGATTATGAATTAGATTCTTTGTTAGGTACATATCAAGGGTATGTATGGAATCTTAGAAAAAAAGGTTTATCATATGAAGAGGTAATACATAAAGGTCTTAATTATACTCCCAAGAAAAGTAAAAATGTAAAAAGCATAACCATATGCGGTTACACCTTTAAATCAGATAGAGATTTAGCCAAACAATTGGGAATATCTTCAAGTTCTGTGGGTTATTATAAAAGAAAAGGTTTATCTTACGAAGAGATAATACATAAGATTCTCAATTATTTAAATCCTAGAGAGGTGTGTGGTTATGCTTTTAAATCTGATAAGGATCTAGCTAAACAACTTGGTGTATCTTCGTGGTATGTACAAAGTTGTAAGCAAAAAGGTTTATCTTATGAAGAGATAATATATAAAGCCAATAATGATATTCCAAAAATTAAAACCAGAACTGTATGTGGTTACACTTTTAAATCAAATTCAGATCTAGCTGAACAACTAGGGGTATCTAATGGTTTTGTACAGTGTTATAAGAAGAAAGGTTTGTCCTATGAAGAGATAATAAATAAGGCTAATGACTATACTTCTAGAATTAAAACTGTATGTGGTTACACTTTTGAGTCAAATAAAGATTTATCCAAGCAATTAAATAAACATGCAGATTATGTACGTGGACTTAGGGAAAAAGGTTTGTCCTATGAAGAGATAATAAATAAGGCTCTTAGTTCTGTAAAAAAATCCAATGTCAATGTATGTGGTTATACTTTTAAATCAGATAGGGATTTATCTTTACAATTAAATAAGGGTGAGACTTATGTAAGTAAACTTAGGAGTAAAGGTTTATCCTATGAAGAGATAATAAACAAGGCTCTTGGATATACTTTTAAAATATGTGGTTATACCTTTAAATCAGATAGGGATTTATCTAACCAATTAGGTAAAAATAGAGAGTATGTACATGGACTCAGGAAAAAAGGTTTATCATATGAAGAGATAATAAACCAAGCCATTGGGTATACTTTTAAAATATGTGGTTATACCTTTAAATCAGATAGGGATTTATCGTTACAGTTAAATAAATGGGATGGTTATGTAAACAAACTTAGAAGAGAAGGTCTATCATATGAAGAAATCATAGAAAGAGCTACCAAGGGATAGTTTGTATATATAATTGAGTTTATTCTAATTTAATATTATGGTATAATGTACTCATGATATTAAAGGAGGATAGCTAAATGAAGTCACGAAAGAAGAAGTATGCCTACATAGGCTTTATTGTAGGTTTTGAGGTTATTGCTTTTGTAAGTGGGTTTTCTGTGGGAGGAAAACTCAAGGCAAAGAGTGTAAGAAATGTGAGTACAAAGGTATCTACAGAAAGTACAAGTTCAACAGAATCAACTGTTGAACTACCTACAAAGGAAGTATTTGCAACAACAAATTTTGCAATCTCAACAGAAGAAATCAATATATCAGAGGTTATTACAGAAGATGTAACAACTGAATATCATTCTGTTTTAACAAAAGAGGGTGGTGTAAACTACTATAACGGTGTAAAAGAAACATATTACAACTTGGATATGTCATATGTAGTGGAACTTATGAGATATGAAGGGTATTCTGAGGAGGATTATCCTTACAGTGTAAGTGATGAAAATGGTTGTAAAATGTTAGGCAATTACATAATGGTTGCAGCAAACCTTGATAGGTATCCTAAGGGTAGTATAGTTGAGACTTCTCTTGGAATGGGTATAGTTTGCGACACAGGAGAGTTTGCTGTAAGCAATCCTAACCAGTTTGATATAGCGGTGACGTGGAAATAAGTAAGAAGAGGTAAGCCATTAATAAGAATATTTTAATGGTTTACCATTGGTAATTGTGAGGTGATTATATTTGTCTAAACCTAAGAAGGAAGTTACTCATAAATATCCAGGTGAGGTGTACATTGCGTCATCTGACTTTGGTTTGGAGTTTGAAGATGGTACACCAGGTATAATAAATACAGGCGAGTGCCTAACAATACTAGAAGTATCTGAGAATAGAAATAAGGTAAAATTAGAGAAAATAGGTTGGACTGGTAGTAGAAGTGCAGTATTTAGGTTCATGAAGAAATATGAACCCCATCAATATACTATAGAAGAATATTTAAATATGAAGGAGAGTAATTGAAGTTATGATTACGTTAGCAGGAAGTAGGTTTATAGTTTCCAATGAAGGTGAGGATTACAAGGTTTGTGTCATCAATGATGATAGAAAGTTGGAGAACGTTACAGAGTCGTTAACTGAAGATGATAAGGACGAGCTTATATGGGACTTAATCTATGCGGTAACTGAGTTATTAGAAGAGAAGAAGTCAAAGGAAGATGAAAAGGAGGGCACTAAGAAATGAAAGATTACTTAAAAAAGAACTGGAAGAGTATGAAAAGTCAAAGAAATCCAGAAGTTTAGAGTATGATAAGAGATTTTATAATTTCTGTGAAGATGATGAAGATGATATGGATGGTTATGAAGACGATGACGATGTGGGTGACTATAAAGATGATGACATAGATGATGAGTATGTTAAGAATAATGCGGAAGATAAGGATGAAGATAGTTCTATGGGTAGCTTAATTTTAAACATTGGTGATGTCATAGTAACTCTTATCGTCTGTATAATTCTCATATTCTCAGTAGTAAGATGGCTTAATGATGGTTCAAATATTGATTCATCAAGTATGCTTGAAGTAAATTTAGATAATTCTTCTGCTATAGACAGCACAACTTCTAGTTATAATGAAGTAGAATCAGGTTCAGGAGAAGTTGATGTGAGCTCAGGTGCAGTAGTAGACCGCATAAGTTACAAAGGTCTTGAACCAGGTAAGAAGTATTATATTCATGTAAATGTATATAATAAAATACAGGTAAGAAATTGAAGACATACAAGAAGGAGTTTATTGCAGAGTCTAATAGAGAATATAGATGTATCATATCATATGCCTATACCAACCAATCCTTTACAGGGATTTTATTCTACATACTTGTTATCAGATAAATAAATAATTAATTATAAAAGACTATTATTTATGTTTAAATACACAAATAATAGTCTTAATTAATGTTGTCTTGGGTATAATATGATGCTATACTGTATGTATATTAGTTAGGAGGTAGATACTAATGAGAGTTGTTTCTATAAGTTTAGATGTATGTGTTGAAGATGATGTAGATACATATGAGTTATGTAAAAGAATATCTTCAAAAGTTGAAGAAGAATTTAACCATGAAGTTCTTGGGTATTCTGTAACAGGAGATGTTACAGAAGATTATAGAAAAATGGGTGTAATTTTATAGTATTTGAAAGGAGAGTACAAATGGCAAAGGATAAAGAACCATTGAGTTATGAAATAATAAAGGACTATGGTGCATTTGGAGACGGCACATGGCAGAAGCATCTTTGCAAAATTAAATGGGGTGATAATGCCCCTAAATTTGATGTAAGACCTTGGAATGAAGACATGACCAAGATGGGTAAAGGAATTACACTAGATAGTTCAGATTTATTTGATCTGATGTCATTGATTGAAGATGCTCTTGATGAGGACAGTGAAAGTTAAGGAGTGATATTTTGATAAAATTCAACAGAAAATTGGGAATACACTCAGAGTTTAGTAACTTTTACAAATGCAGGGTAGTGTATGATGGTGGGGTTTATAGGTCAAGCGAAGCAGCTTGGCAGGCTCAGAAAACATTAGACCGAGATTTAAGAAAAAAGTTTGAAACCTTAAGTCCATCTTATGCTAAGAAGATGGGTAGATACATAAGCTTAAGACCTGACTGGGAAGATGTTAAATATCAATTAATGATAGATGTTTGTTATGCCAAATTTAGTCAGGACAAGGAATTAAAGGAGAAGTTACTCAGTACAGGTGATGAGGTACTTGTAGAAGACACTACAGGTTGGCATGATAATATATGGGGCAACTGTGAATGTCCTAGGTGCATACATAAAGAAGGAAAAAACTTATTAGGCAAGGCTTTAATGACTGTAAGGGATAAATTAAAGACAGGTAATAATTAGTTGTGGTCATGGAGGGTAAATTATGGGGAATACTGAAGATAAGCCTGTTTGTCAGGTAACAAGTGGTATACGTTCTTTTATACTAGGTGGTAACTCTGAATTTACCATTTATCAGATACCAAATAAGAAGTATAAGTATAATGTAAGAGCAAATGAAACTAAAAATCTTTGGTTTGTGTATATGAATAAGAAGTATCAAGGATTTATTAAGAGGGGTTATGAGAGATACAACTTCTATGTTGGAAATAAAGGTAACCCCGATTATGATGTAAACGCTATAAATGGATTATTATGGGTAATAAACAGGGGCGATAATTTACCTAAAGAGGTAGAGGTATTTCATCATGGTAGATGTTCTGTTTGTGGTAGAAAACTTACAGATATAGATAGCTTGTCTTGGGGTATCGGACCTACATGCAGACAGAGGGTAGGGGTATTTAGATAGGTTAATAATTAAAATAGAAAGGATTAAGATAAACATTTATAAAGTGTTTATCTTTTTCTTTGGAAAAATTTAATATGCTTTGTAAGTGTGTAGTATTTCATTTAAATATGGGAGGTAAAAAAATATGAAAAAGAAACTGAAAATGCTACTTTTATTAATAACTACTTGTGTACTGATTGTTGGTGGTGCTAATGTTACTACGTCATATGCTAGTGGAGGACGAATGAGACAAGGTCATACAGGTGCACACACCTGGGTTCAGACATTTAGAAAGGGTGCAACATGTACTGCATATGGTTGTGTGCAGTATAAGTGTAAGTATTGTGGTAAAACAAAGGGTAAGGCTATTAAACCATTAGGTCATAATTATTCAGTAGCTAGACATTACCCTACTTATTTTGAAGAAGGGTACAATATATTCACCTGTAGAAGGTGCGGACATAAGGTAAGAACTTCTATGGGTAAGCCTAAATTACAATTAAATAAACCTAAAATAATATTTCATAAAAGGATATCAAAGGAAGAATACCTTGTAAGAGTTAAAAATACACAGTCAGTATGTAATTGGTATTTAACTTATAACAATACAACAGGCACTACTTGGATGTATCCGAAATCTTCAGGTTCATACACAGATTTAAAAATCAAGATATCCGAGGGTTATTCTTGTGTTTATTCAATTTATTCTGTGTACTACAGAGGAAATGGTAGTTGTCCTACATGGAAGGGAAGAGATGGTGTAAAAAGTAATCCAGTAAAGGTATCAATCTCAGGTTATTTAAAACCTAATGAAGTTTCAGGTGCATCTTTTTCATATAATCCTACTACTGGAACAAATGTAAAGTTTAACTATGATACTTTAGCTAATTATGTACAAATAGATTATTGTTTAAATTCGAATTTTAGAGGTGGTGTAAAAAGAGTGGAAGCAAAACTTCCATACTCAAGGGCAGCAACTTCACATTTTACTGTTCCAATAGGTTTCTTAAAATCAGGTAAGTATTATGTAAGAATTAGGTTGATTAGGTATGATGTTGGAGTTTATGGTGACTGGTATTACACAACTATGGCAGTAAAGTAAACTTTTGTATATTAAACATTTTAGGCAGACTTCTATAAAGGAGTCTGCTTTTTTCTTAGAATTTATTAATATTTTTGTTGTTAAAGGAATATTGCACATATAGAAGGCAGGTGGATTATTTTATTTAAGCAGTAATAGTAACTTGTAGTTTAATAATTTAATTAAGGAGAGTAAAAAATGAAAAAGATTAAGAGAATTGTATTGCTTGTTTTTACTATGCTTATGGTAGTGGGTATGATTGCTCCTGTAGGTATAGTAAAGGCTAGTGAGGAATCAAAAGAAGTAAGAGGTACTTACACCATGTCTACATGGGGCAGTGGCAGAGGTTTTTTTAAAGATTTAAACTCAGGAACAAATACTATGTTTGAATCAACATATGTTCTTACATGTAACTTTAAATATTCTTTGTCAGATATAGGTACTATTAAGTTTATGCAGGGTAATGATTGTTGTAGTTTTAGTGGTGCAGAATTAGCATTAGCTTATAAGAGACTTAGCAATAGTTCTAAGAAGGATGATTATTATAAAGGTTATGAATATGAAGATGTATACTTAACTAGTGAAAGAGTTCTTACATTTGCTGACTTTGATTGTAAAAACCCGTTAACTATAGATGTAGTTTATTCTGATAACACTACAGATAACATTAAAGTAGAGTTCTCAAAAGATACAGAGGTTCCAGAGTTAACAAATTTATCAAAGCTTAGCAAGAAGTCCAAAGAAGGGTATGATAGTTATTATTTTGACGGTTATACATCAAAAAATATAGTAATTGCTGATAAGTATAATTATATTAAGGTAACTGATTTAGAAGGAAATGAGATAAGTACAACCCCTATAATCTCAGGTAGGGATCCAAAATATAACAGGTATTTTGATGTAGAACAGATTAGCATTAAGGATATACTATCAGATGTAAAAGTTATATGTATAGAAGACTCTGTTGGTAATAAGAGTACTATTAGTTTACGAATAAATAGATCTTTAGATTCCTCAATAGATAGTTCTAAAGGGGTACGAGCTAACAGTATTATTAAATTTGGTGGTACTGGAATAGATCGGGATATGGCAAAGACTGAAACTCCAGATATTGTTTGGGAACAGATTGGATCAGATGGTCTATTTGATGCATCTAAAGGTATATCAAAACTTCCAAATGGTAGTAATAGAGGAAAAATGTATTTTTATGGATGGTATTACAAGGATGATACAAACTATACAAATAGGGTAATAAGTATTGAACCAACAGATACATTTAATGATACTTATTTAGTTGCTAGAATGGTAGAAAAGTCAGAATATGACAGACTCGTAAAGGAAGATCAAACATGTAAACACGATTATACAACGGAGTATAAAGAACCTACTTGTGTGGACAGTGGATATGTAAAGAGTATATGTAAGATATGTGGTGATGAGAATACAGTTACTATTCCAGCAACAGGTCACAAATGGGGTAAAGTTGTAGTTGTTAAGCCAACATGTAAAAATGAGGGTTATTCAAAGAAAATATGTAAAATGTGTGATAAGGTTGAAACTTTTGATGTCAAGGGTAAGTTAAAGCATAATTATGTAAAGATATCTAAAGCACCTACATACTTTGCTAATGGCTATACAAAGACAGAGTGTTCAGTATGTAAAAATGTACTTAGTAATAAGACATATGCTAAGAAGGTATTAGGAAAAGTTCAGTTAACTGAAATAGTCAGAAAGACAGATAAAGTAGCAAGAATATCATGGAAAAAGGTATCTAATGCAACAGGGTATAAAATATATAAGTTAATGCCTAATAATAAATATAGATTATTAAGATCTACAAAGTCAAATAGTTTATTAGTTGCTCAGAAGGAGACAAGCAAGTGTAAGTATTACATTGTAGCCTACAAGACAAATGGAAAGAGTACAGTGTACAGCAAATACAAGACAAAATTTAATATAGTAAAAGGTGCAGCTGTGCCTAATAAGGTTGCAGGTGTAAAAGCTAAAGGTGCAGGTTCAGGAACTATAAAGGTGTCTTGGAAGTCTGTTCCTTTAGTTACAAGATATGAAGTTCAATACTCCAAGAAGTCTAATTTTAAGGGTGCTAAGACAATTAAGGTAAGTAAAAAAGGTTTGAATAAAACTATATCAAATCTTTCAGGAAGTACCACATTTTATGTGAGAGTAAGGGGAGTTAGAACTATTAAAGGTATGACATCTAATGGCGATTGGAGTAAACCTGTTGCTGTTAATGTATATTATATTTTATAAAAGGAGAGATGTTTATGAAGGGTAAAAACAAGTTTATGTGCAGACTTGTATCAATGGTACTTTGTGCTGTAATGATTATGGTCTGTGCACCTTTGGAAAGGGTAAGTGCCAAGAGCATACCTACTGCAGAAGTGTGTTATGTGGGTAGTTTAGCAAGAGACACTAATACATCAAATGTTCCAAAGATACGAACAAAAGTTATCAGGGAGGCAGGAGAGTATGTTTCTTATTTGAAATTTACAATACGTGAAGATAGCGTTGTAAAAATCGATTCAAGCGTATTAAACAATGCAAATTCAAAATGGATTGCTTCAGTATCAAAAGATGGTATTAATGTGAATGCATTTCCAGTTAGAATTATGCCAAATTCTACAGACAGTAAGTACATGGTATTAAGTAAGGGTACATATGTACTTATGTATGTATCTAATACTAATAACATCAATATTGGTTCAATTTCTACAACAATATATGCAATGCCTAAGAGTATGGCAGTACTTATTCAGAAAAGGTATGATAAGACTACAAAAAAGGCTGTAATTACTATTCAGCAGAATGTTTTTAATGAGAAGGATGCTCTCTCAGCAAAGGGTTCAGCAATAAGCTATTGTGTAGGAAAAGTAACAAATAACACAGATAAGGCATGGTCAACCACTAGAAGTGTTAAAAAGCTTAAGAAGAATCAGGTCGGTAGATACTACACAAACAAACCAGTAACTGTAACAGCAAGAATTAAGATAGGTAATAGTAAATCTTATCTTTATTATGGAACAGTATCTGTTATAGATAAGACAGCACCTAAATTTGTCGGTGTAAAGAATGGCGGTGTTTACAAAGGTTCTGTAACATTTTCAGTAGTTGATACACAGTCTGGAGTATTGGCTGTATCCTTAAACCATAAGGGTATTGGTACTAAGTACACTATTAAAAAGAAGGGAACTTATGTACTCAGGGCTAAGGATAAAATGTTAAATTTAAGAGAGATTAGGTTTACAGTCAAATAGGTTATGTTAAATACAAATGTATAGGGTTAAAGCACTTATTATTAATTTAATAGGTGCTTTAATTTTATGCAAAACTCTGTATGTAGCTTAAGATTTATGTTATACTAGAAGTAAGTTAAAACATTAAGCCAAGCTAAGGAGGATTTTATTATGATGTGGAGATATGGTGTATTACAGGAGAATATGAGAGGTCTTTTCATGGTATTAGATGGAAAGTTTTACTTCATAGACAGACATTGTAAAAGTAAGTTACATAAGGGATTTTGTAAGTTTGTGGTTGCATCAGATCATGGTAATTATGGTTTTATTATGGCTGAGAATGTTGAAACCATAGGTTTCTATGATGCAGTAGAACAGGGTTTCTTCTCAGAAGAAAACTTTGGATGTGAAAGGGATAGGTATATTAGGTCAGCTATAATTGTAAGAAATGTTACACTTGGGTTGCATTATATAAGACTTGAAGGTTCTTGTTACATTTTTGTAATGAATGAAGATGTGGGTAGAATACTGCCTGTAGAACTTGATAAGGATTGTATGAAGAATATAGATAGTCAGTTTGCGTTTGTTGAGCCTGTGGCTACTTGGTTCTTATCAGATAGGGTAAGTGGTGATTATTAGGGACCTTATGCCTTATATGAAGGATGCTACAACACAGTATATTTGGAATACAGAGAAGAATGCTATAAAATAAACTTGAAGAATCTTGCTTAAAGGTATAATTTATGTTAAAATGTTAAGGTAGATTGTATAGTTTATAAGTAGAAATTTTGAAGTGAAGGATAATCTTGATATTGGTATTAAGATAAGGAGAGAAGAAATGAAAGAAAGAGTATTGATTGTAGATTTTAATCATATGGTTCATACATACTATAATAGTAGTTTTAGACCATCAGCCATAGTAGTCGAGAATGGTGTAAGGGTAGAGAAGGATACAACAATTCCTAATGGTTGTCTTAAGGCTATTGCAAGATGGTCGGGTAATGGGGCACTTCCTACAGCGATATGCTTTGATAGACCTGTACCAGCAAGGAAAGCCTTTTATCAGAATCAGTTAGGTATGACAGTAGGTACAGATAAGGAGTACAAAGCAGGAAGAGAGAAAATGCCTGATGCTATGTATCAGGGTACATGCGATACTGAAAGAATATTAAGAAGAGCAGGAGCATCATGTTTTGCGGAGAATAACTACGAAGCTGATGATCTTGTATTTGCATGTATTCAGAGAGCTAAGGAAAAGTACCCAGGAGTTCCTATTGATGTTGTAACAAATGATGCAGACTTACTTCCATTGGTGGATGATACAGTATCAGTTTTCATAAGATCAAAGAAAGGAACATTTGCAGAAGATCCTAGTATTGAAAAGAGGAATTATGTGCAGGTAACACCAAGAAATTTTGAATTGGTTGTGAGCGATTTATCTGCATATAGAGGTTTCCTCATGCCATATAATACTCTGTTGTTACATAAGTTACTTAGGGGAGATGCGTCAGATAACTTTAAACGAAGAGATATAAGTAGGCTGTTCTCTCCTGTAAAGTATAACAACATGATTGAAAAAATGATGTTGGATGACATAAACTTTGATGAAATCTTCAGGTATGGTGTACCTCAGTATGAGATAAGATATAAAGATACTGAAGAAATATTTAATGGTACTCTAGAGGACGCTGTCCACAGTCCAGATAAGGCAAGGCTTTATCAGAAGATTAAGAATACTGAGGAGTTAGATGTTATACTCGAGGTATTAGAGGAGTTCTCAGACATTAATGAAGAACAGTTAAAGGCAGTAGAAGCTATGTATTGGGGTATGAACCTTAATCAGCCGTATCCTAATCCAGATAAGAGATTATCTAGAAAAGCCTATGTTGTAGGTGCTAAGGGTAATGATGATATTCATGGTTTTGATATGACTGAACTGAGGAGAATATGTAATCCGCTAAGAATTAATTTTCCATTATAGGGGGTAAAGCATGAACAGTACAGATGATAACGAGGAAAACTTAAATCAAAATGAGAGTAAACCTAATAAGGCTATAGTAATATCTTTCATAATATTTTGTTTAATAATCCTTATGTGTTTCTTTGCTTTTAAGAGTATTAGAGATAGTTCTAACAAAGTAAAGGAGGAAGGGATATCAATCTCAACAACAGAGAACGATATTTTATCTATAGAGGATATAACAAAGGAAATAGATAACCTATATACCTCTGATCAGAAAGTAGATATACGTTCTAATGTAAAAGATGAGGAGTTATCAAGAATACAGGACAGCTTGTCAACAGTTGATGGTAATACTGCAATACTGTTAGATGAATTAAACACTATAAGGGCTTTCATATCTGATAAGAGTACTGTAAATACTATATTAAATTCTAACTATGACTTAGAGGACGATAAGATGTTTTCTACACTTATTAGTATTAAAGATAGTGTAAAAACTTATACAATAGCAGGATTGTCTAAGACGGTAAATGGTTTAGTTTCTGAAGCAGAGTTGGAGTATGATGAATATTCTCAGTTAAAGTCAGAATTGAAAAGGGTAATACAATATGACTCCTTTGATAAGGAAGGGTATTTGTCAAGAATAAATAGGTCTCCCATTTTGTAAATAAGGACGAACTTATGAGGTACTACAATGACATACTCAGCAAGATAGAAGAGGAGAAGTTAAACAAAGATAAAGAATTAAAGGATACTAAAGATGCTTTAGAAGAGTCAGAGAAAGCTAGACAAGATGCTGAGAAAGCTAAGCAGGATGCTGAAGCAGAGGCAGAGAAAGCAAAGAAAGAGCTTGAGGAGGCTACTGCAACAACTGAGGAAGTTACAGAAGTTATTAAAGAGATAGATACAGAGGATTTAGAAAATACAGAAGAGTAAGGAGTTGCTTATGGATACTATTTATATGGACTTGGATGATACGTTTTTCAACACTGAATATTATATAAGGGCAGTATTAAAGAATAACGGTTTATCAGTACCAGTACCCTGTGTTTACACATTAAGGAGTTTTAAGGAAGGGGATGTGTATCATGAGATCATAGAGGGTATAATGAACCATTATGACAGCATTCCTATTAAGGAGGGTGCTATAAACAGCCTAAGGTTATTGGGTACTGAATATAATATTAAATTATGTTCGTCATATTATTCAGAAGGTGAGAAGAAATCAAAGCAGGAATATGCAGATAGTATAGGTAAAGAGATAATACTTGTACCTAGCGAGGATGTAGGAAAAACAAGTGTAGATATGTCTGGGGGTATCTGTATAGATGACTCGTTGGATGTTATAAATGAGTGTAATGCTAGGTATAAGATACAAATGTGTAATAAGTATGTAGCAAGAAATATGTCATACAAGGATTATTTAATTGGAGATGCCTTTGCAGAAAATTTCTATGATGTTGTAGATATTTTATTGGGAGGTGTGTCTAAGTAATGAAAACACTTGAAGAGATATTTGAAAATGAGTTAAAAGAGTCTACAATACCAATGAATGAAGATATTTTTTCTGTACCCCTACCTAATGGGTATTCACCAGAAAATGTATTTCATGAAGAGGTATTTGCTATAAAGGATATACCTAACAACAGCCCATTTAGTGGATTAAATAGGTCATTGGTATTTGCTTTACCTAAGGGTACTGTAGCTAAGAGGAGGGTAATAGATAAGGTAAACAGGTCATACAAGAAAGATAAGAATGGTAAATTCATTTATGAAGATTACAAGATACCTCCTAATAGTATGGTTGTTATATCTAAAAGGAACTTACAGTTGTCTTATAAGGTATATGTAAATCCTCCTGAAGGTTATGGGTATGTAGACTTCATAATAGAAAAGGGTGTAAAACAGTTTATATATGTTGTGCCTAAAAAGGTGGTATACAGGTGTCATCCTACTGCTCTTGTACTTACAAATGCCGGAATGAGTAAGTACTCAGGTTCTAAACTCAAGGCTTATAATGGGGTAAAATACAAGTCATGGAAAACAGGAAATATAGGATTGCTTGTAATACCTTATAGTGCTAAGAAACAGTATACAAATACTGTAGTATTAAAAACTGCATTTACAACAAATTATCAGGAAGATATTGATACAATAAGATCCTATTGGGAGAAGATAGGTTTTATACCTTATGTAGCTTGTTGTTACAGGCAGAATGGTACTAACATGGTGGCAGAGGAAGTTCCATCTTCATTGTATGAGTATTCATTCGTAGATTTACTTCCTATTAGCACTAAAGAAATATATGGAAGTGATGGTGAAATTGATAAGAAAGAAGAATAAAGAAAAGTCAAATGAACCTATAGAACTTGTAAAAATACTTGAGTTTGGTATATATGGGTTATTTGTTGGTGCAGCTATAGTTTGGCTTGTGTCTAAATTTATAGTTTTTACTGCATATGTAGAAGGTAACTCCATGGAAGATACTTATAAGGAAGGTAAAACTATTCATATTTGGGTTTATAAAGATGTTCAGCGTGGTAATGTAATTGCACTGCAGAATCCTGTAAATTCCAACGAGAGCTTAATTAAGAGGTGTATAGCTGTTCCAGGTGATACAGTATCTCTTAAAGACGGAAGAGTATATGTCAATGGGGTATTACAAGATGAACCTTATGTAAAGAATGGTGACTTTGGATCTTCAGGTATTTTATCTAAAGAAATAACTTTAGGTGATAATGAATATATTGTCTTAGGTGATAATAGAGTAGACAGTTATGACAGTAGGATGTTTGGGGTAGTTAAAGAAAACTTGATATATGGTGTTGTTAAATAGGCTTATTATTTATAATAGGTCTATTTTTATATTTAAGTAAGGTAGACTTAATGTTTTATATATGTTACAATATATATGATAGTAAGTATGTAGAGGTGGAATATGTATAAGATAGGTAAAGCTGGTTCTAATATATATATTATGAATCTTAAAGATGATGAATGTGCTGTCTTTGATTTCTTTGGAGAGTTTCAAAGTATGCTTGATGTAACCTCAGCAAGGATAGCATGTAAGGATGTTTTTGTAGATATAGACATTGTATCCGTTGTTGGTGAGTGCGGATACAACATTAAATCATGCGAAGTTTACTTTAATGGGGTAAGAATACATGTTAATATGTTCTATCTTGAAGCTTACAACAGATTGAGAGATAGAGCAATCCGTTTTGATTCTAATATCTACATGCATAAAGATACAAAGGAAAATTACATGCAGGTTCTCCTTGCTATTAAGAAGGGTAGAATGTCTGAAGCTGATATAAGGGGTATCTTATCTTAAGAGTAGGGGTAATGATAGAAATACTATGCGTAGAAAGAGAAAATTTCTAAGCTATGTGTTTAGGAGGGAGTACTAAGGTTGACGGTATCAGATTTTTTAGGTCAGAAGAAATGGCAAATTTCAGTAGACAGTATTTTGGATCTTAAGAAATATTATATGTCAATGTACAGATATTATTGTATGCTATTATATGATAGCAATTATATATCTGATCTGACTAGGTATAATGAATCTGAGATACGAAGAAATTTGGCAGAGTTGAGAATAAAAGGTTGTACATCCAAGGCAGGAGGTCTTAGGATTTCTGTCAAACAAATTGAATATTGTTTATGTATAAATCATGATGTATCTCAGCAGAAATTTTTAAACCTTTTGCATAAGGTACTAATGTATAGGGAATATTCAATGTCGTTAGACAGATTTTATGAGACTTATGGTGTTGGAAATGTATGTTTAAGGTTTAAGCTAAATAGGGGATTTGTAACTTCATTGTCTAATGTTGACTTTAATAAAGCTATTGCTAGGTTATTGGTAGAAAACTTAGATAGGAAAGAAGGTACTTTATCTGCTGTAAGGTGTTATAGTATGGCAGGGTACATACGTGAAAAGTTATTTGAAGAACTTGGTATACCAAACCTTGAACACCAGATTGATAATAGATTATCAATAGAAGATGAAAACAGCTTAATAGATTTGATATTTGGGTATGTACCACCTAGTGATTTGAATGGTGAAAATGTACATAGGATATACGAATGGTACTCTGAATACTCTGGAAGAAGTATTAGTTTGGTAGAAGAACTTGTTTATAAAAACTATTATGAATTTATAGATAAGCTCAATGAACTTATCGAAGAAATAATTTCTAAAGGTGAGCAGGTAATACTAATTCAGGGATTAAACGTATATTCAAGGTGCAAAAGAAGAACTCAGAATTACCCAGTTGGCTATTTCACAGTAGTTGGAGACTATGATAACGAAGATTTGTATGAGGATCTTGGTGTAAATGGGTATACAGGTGAGGGGTATTCTGAAGAATACTTAAAGTCTGAGGGGTATGGTTATGTTGGATTACCTATAAAGATAAATCTTGAAGACAAGGAAGTGTACTTATATGATGTTGAGCAGACATCTGTTAAGTTTGACACATACTTCAAAAGTGAAGATTTAGATTATACTTTTGAAGAAGGAGATCTTATAGAAAGTCCAGAGACACCCGAGGATGCTATCCACAATAGTCATTTAGGTGTGTTAGGACGAATAAATTTGGTAAAGGAGTAGTATAGGTTATATGGAATTAGTAATAAGAAAAGGTGAACATGGTTGGGGTTTTGTTGAGAAGTACAATTATTACAGCGGAGGCGGTAGAGTTCGTATTGATGCTGTAGTGGGGGTATCTCCAGAAGGTAAACTCGTAAAACCATATGTGTATAGGGGAAAGGATTTCATCCCAGCAAGTCAGATTGATGAGGAGATGGGATTAAACAAGTACATTGCAGCAAAGAAACCATTTTACAGTATGTTAAGCGATGGTTTTATTGCAAGCATTGGTGCTAGTTATGATGTGGCAACTGGTAAATTTGTTCCTGAGAAATCAAGATTTTCTATTTACACAGTAGATGCATGGCAGGTATCAACTATCAACGAGGGTACTTTAAATGTTAGAAGTGTAATAGACATACCTAAAGAGGTAGAAGAACTCATAGTAAAGATTCAGGAAGAGATAGTGAAGTACGGTTGTGACAGAGAGTTGTTTCTTAAGAGCAGGTTTTAATATCAGGAGGGGTTGTATATGGTTAAAATAACTAAAAGGGTAGGCGAGCCAGATTATCTTGGGGATTGTGATTATTTTAGAAGACTCGCCAACAAGATGGTTAAGAGTGTTGTATCTCAGAATAAATGGTTTTCATTTGGTAGGAGAACTGATAAGAGACAGGTTGATGTTTTAAGAGTAAAAAATGATGCAGGTGTAAGCTTAGGCAGAATGCTTTATGATTCTGCTTTTACTGAGGATTGCGAACTGGATTTTCTTATAGCAATATATAAGTACTTAGTAAGAAATTATTTATGCTATTATGAAGCACCTGTCATTGTAAAGGATAATGGTACTCAGAGGTATAAGAATTCATTTGATAAGTATCTGATTACGTCTAACTTATGGGTAATTAGTAAGTGGTTAGGCATAAGTTATGAAGATGCTGAGAGAGTATATGGTGATAAGCTTGAATCTGATGAGAATGAGTCAAGCCTTATGCCATATTATAAGTTATATTCTACACCAGATGGTACAAGAAAGATTACAAATCCTAGAAAGCTCTTAGATGTTGGTATCAGCGGTTCTAGAATTATACCTGTATTTGCTCTTAAAACTGGAGTAGGCATCTTGTATGAAAAACTCTGTCAGGGTACATTTGATGTTGTATTTAGTAAGGACTCAGGTCAGGAACGTGTAATAAATACAACATTCAACATGGATAAGATAAGAGAAGTATATAAAAATAATGATTACATTGTAAAGGCTACTGATTGTTGGTTTGATGGCGACTTTGATACCAATCCTAATCTTGAAAGAGGGTACATCAGGGTATTTGAAATGGGTAGTAGTGTATACGATAGTCCTACAAGAAGTATTAACTATGCAAGAATTATTGAGTTCAAGGGAGCAGACCCAGATTTATCATGTGTTAATGTAGACCTTGATAGTGTATTGGAGAAGTTTAAAGACTCTGTATCAGGAAACACGAATATAGAGAAGAATATAGATGAGTTTCTTGATTGTTTAGAGATGTTTGATATGTCAGTCGATAAAGATGAAAAGGGTAACAGAATAAGGTTAAGCATATATCAGTTAAGCAACTGGGCAGAAGAACAATATCTGTTATTCAGTACAGTATTCTTAAGGAAGCTTGCTTTATTTATGTTAGGCAACCCACAGTGGTTTGATGGTTACACAGGAGAAAGTTATGTGCAAGCATTAGATACTGCTGATTGGGCTGACGATGATGATGACTTAGACATAGGTTAAAGCAAAGTAACGCTAAGGAGGAAAAGGTATGGCATCAAAAATAACAGGTAGTATATCAATAGGAGAATTAGAGGCTCGCTTATGTAATACCAAGCAGTTTAAGTATGTTTCTCAGATGGACAAGCTTATAACAGAGATGATAATTTCTCAGAACAAGGAGAATATAGCAATGCCAACATTGTTGTATTTCTCGCAGCAGTGTCCAGAGTATAGACAGGAAATGCTCAATCTATATAATGGTACGTTTGGTTTGTTTGACCAGGTAAATGTAATACCAGATGATATTAAGGTGTTACAGGCTTCTGTGATTGACAGTTTCTGTTATGGGTACAACACAGAGAAAAACAGTGTTGCAGTATATACATTGAATACAGACCTTTTTAGAAAGGATAGTATTCTTGATGATAAGTTCCTTAAGAAGGTGATTGAGGACAATGCAATAGGTAGAATAAGGGCATTAAGGTATGACTACAAGTATAAAACTACAGGTAGTGATGCTGAAGATTCTGTAGACTGGGGTTTAACAGCTCATAGGACTGTTATAGATGACGAGGGAGTTTGTCTTGTTCCATTCTTGGCAGGAGTAAGATTTTTAGGTTTGGTAAGAATGTTCTTATCTAGAAAGTCAGTATTCATGATACGTCAGGAATATGCAAATGGTGAGTCTGTATATTATAAGTCAAGGTGTATAACGGAAGAAAAGCCAGTACTTGCTAAATATTGTGATGTACCAGATGTGGTATATACATTAGAAAGCAAGTATTATCCATTAGATGCCTACTTCTATGCTCCAGTAATAGGTGCACCAAGTACGACAGCAGGTGTAACAAATATAAATCTTTTCAGAATTGTTGAGATGAGAATGATTAAAAGCACATCAGAGCTCAAGCAGTATGGGGTAGTTAAAGCAAAAGACCCTATAACACTTGATATAGTAGAGAAAGCAATATCATCTTATATTTCAGAATTGTCTGAAGGAGATCTCGACGATTATGACTCATTTATAAATGCTTGCCCTAAAGCAGTAGAGTGTGGCTTAGATGATGCAAACAATGCAAGAGATTCAGCAATAAGTGCTTATATACATTCTCTTACAAATGCTGAAAGAAATAAGGTATTTTCATTACTTCCTCTTGATAGGAGAAAGGCAGCAAAGGCTGAAAGAGAAATCTATAAAGAGGTAAGATGGGCAACCGAGGATGAAGTCAATAATCTTGAACAGACCTTAAAAACTAAGATATGTAAGATTCTTATTAAAAAGGAAGATTCAAGGTTCTCATCTATTACATGTACAAATAACAAGGATGTACTCAAGGCTGTCTATGGTGATGATTACTTCAATAAGTATGAATCTCTGGGGGTAAGAGCAAGATATGCTATAAACGAGATGAACGGAGAAAATGTAGAAGCTATGAGTTCTGCTCTTAAGAAATATGAGATTGGTGTAGATGCTGTAGAACTTATAAATCATGTACTTGAGAAGTATAAGAAGTTAACAGATGATACAGTTATGGCAGGTATATATGAGCTTAAGGGTAAGAAACAGTATGCAAAGGTTGATAATAATATGATCTTTACTAGAACATTAACAGCAAAGAGAACAGCCGAAGGTTCTGTATATGAGTATTATAAGGACATTGATACCCTAAAGATAGTAAGAGTGTTAATTTTAAATTAGGAGTAGGATATGTTTCAAGAGTATAAGGATTACATTAAGAATATAAGAAACAATTTAATACAGAATGATATTGATGTAGAAATTGTAGACATAGAAGACTACAGAAGTCTATTCATGTATACTTTTACTCTTGAACAGGTATTGTGGTTTTATGAGATGCTTGGAGTTAGCGGTTCTCAATTCAAAAAATCTTGTAGATACATATACGATGAGCAGTCAGAAGAGAAGATAAGGCAGATTGCCTATAAAGACTTTATGGGTAGCATAGAAGGGTATAGGAACTTAAGTGCAAGGGTATTCTTAGTATCTAAGCTTGAGTCTGAATTAGCAGATGCTGATTTGGAAGGTTTTAATTCTAAAGATTTAGATGAGAATATGGAAATTTCTTTAGATGAAGAGATAAATTCTTTAGATAACGATGGACCTGTGAAAGATAATATGTTACAATATAGTCAATCGTTAGAGGTTGAGTATGTTCCTCACGGTATCTACATTGATGATTATGTAGGTAATGAGAAACAGGATAATAAGCCTGTAGAAAAAGTCCCTGAAGATTGGGATAAGGCTTATGTATCTCATGGTATCTACATTGAGGATATAGTACCTAGGGAGAAAGAAACTTCTAATGTGTCAGAGGTAAATATGAATAATGATACTGATTATGTATCTCATGGTATTTATATTGAAGATTATGTAAGTAAACGAGATAGAGAGGGTATCTTGCATGACGATTTAGACGATGAGGATACAGAAGTTATTCTTGAGTCTGATGAAGAAAACTTCGAAGATTCCGAAGAAGACTACATCTTAATCGAAGATGACGAGGAAGATGAGTATTTGAACTCAGATTCTGATGAGTACTCGGAAGATGAAGAGGATTACATCTTAATCGATGATGAAGATGAAGAAAATGCTGAGTATGAGGATGATTATTCAGATGAGGAAGAGGATTATATCTTAATCGATGATGAAGAAGATTCTCCAGAAGAGTCTGAAGACGAGGAAGAGGATTACATCTTAATCGAAGATGACGATGAGGATAGTGATTCTCCAGAAGAGTCTGAAGATGAGGAAGAAGACTTCTTTTTAATCGAAGACGACGATGAGGATAATGATTCTAGTGCAGAGGTTGAAGATAACAACCATAGTGCAAAAGCACATGGTAATGTCGAAAATATGGTATCTCCAAATACTGCTAAAAAGCCTAAAGATAAGGATATATCAGATAATATGCAGGATATAACCAATCGGATAATCAATGAGGGTATTAAGATGTTTAGTAAAACCTTTAAAAGTTAGTAAATATTTAAATATCTAGTTGCTATCTTATAAAATTTGTACATGTTCATATTTCCTGTACTTTTTGTAGTAGATGGTATGAAAATTATTTTTTAGGAGGGTTAGTATGATTAACAGTGGTGTTAAGTACAGTGTAATGTTGAAGTTTGCAGACAACCTTGCAGAGAACTACAAGAATAATCTTGAGGGGCTTGATCTTGTAGGTCTTATGGGTACAGGTTCAACAGAGAAGGTAAGATCAGCAATTGATAAGATCAAATCAAATGCCTTAATCGCAATTCCTGAGGGGTATAAAGTACCAGGAATAATTCTGTATTGTTCATACTATGGCGGTTCAGAAGAGGGAGATCAGATTACTTCTGTTACAATTACAGCAAGTAACAAGATAGGCGAGAAGCCATTCAAGAGTAAGTCAACATTCAGTTATAACTCAGGCAACATCGTTGAGGATATCGCAGAGTTTTTTGGAAACCTGTATGAGGCTCTCCTGTTGGGTACTCTTGCAAATTCAAATGTTGAAGAGATCAATCAGCTCCTTGATGAAGTATCTGAGGACGTTGAGTATAGCGTAAGCTTACAGGCAGAGTTTGGTGGAAGTACAAACAAGATTGCTTTCATTTCAGATGAGAGTGTGATCTTCAATGTTGATTTCGATAAGATTTTCGAGGTAGATGATATTCTTGCTCTTTATGATCCAGATGAGGACTTCTCAGAAGAGGATATTGCAAATGCTAAGAAGGCAATTGCAGATGAGATCATCAAGTGCCAGACTCCAGAGCAGCTTGTAAAGGCTCACGGTGGAGACTTTATCGCATATTTTGCAGGTATCAATAAGACAGTAAGAGGTCTTACGCTTATCAAGAAGGCAGTACCTAAGGATGCTCATAAGCTTACGGGCAACAGTGATCAGGTTGGATACTACTTTGAGGATGGTGTGTTTGCAGTCCTTACTAAGAAGGATGGACAGTATGGTGTTGTTCTTTCACCATTTGATGTAAACACATTCAGAAGAGTAGATGTAGATGTAGTAGCAAAGATGCAGTAGTAGTCAGAGATCAAAGATATTTAGAAGGTCAGGGTTATCTCTGAAAAGGAAATATAGATTAATACACAACACAAAGGGATTGGATTGAGCAATAATTCAATCCCTTATTTTAAATTTAATTAAGGAGGTACATATGAATAATAACGATGAAGACTGGGGTATTCCAGATGATGTAGATAACTCCTCACAAGAAACCCATAGCGGAGATGAAAATTCTGCAATGCAAGATGCCCCTACTCCTACTAATGGTCAGGGTAATGAGCCTACTCAGGTATCTATGAGTAAGAGGCAGGTGGGTATTATACTAATAGTAGTGATACTCATATTAGTATTTATATTATATGGTGTTCGAGGATGTAGCGTTAGCAAAAAATCAGAAGATTCTACAGTTTCTCAGAATACTGAAAACGTGCAGAGTGAGAGATCTGAGAATACCTCAGAAAATACTATGGAAGATACTTCAAATCAGTATGAAAATACTGCTGTTTCTGAGGAGGTAAGCTATGCATCGTCTGAAGAAAATAGTACGGCTGATAATGCTACTTCTGTACCAGGGGTAATTATTCCAGCTCAGGAAGGTACTACTGGGGTAGCTGAGAATACAGAGTCTAGTTTCAATGAAGTTGCTGAGCCTGTATTAAGTGAACCTGTAACTACAACTGGTATAGTGTCGGGCAAGATGGTTTATAAGCTTGGTTCTGATTATGTTTATTCTGTAAGATTAATAGTTGTAACTGGATCTGATAAACATATCATGTGCAAGTATTTTTGTCCACGTAAGAGTTGGGATGCTATCAAGGTAGGCGATGGGGTATCAGTAACCTTACAGATGGATACAGATAGCAATGTTAGTATAACGACAATGTCACTTAGTGGTGAGAATTAGTATTTATTTAAAACTGTGGTAAGGAAATAGGTTTAGTGCTGTTTTGTGTGGGTAAGAGCGGTTGTTTTTTGTGCAGTTTTTACAGGAACTCGAGTGCTTTTTATACTATAATATGTTTAAAGTGCTAAATCGTATTATTTTTGGAATTTTTCTAAAATAAGAGTTGCAGGTTTTGGTATGGTATGGTAATATTAAATCATCGCAAGGGTGATTGGGTAGTAGCCACTAGGTGAAAAAAATAAATTTTTACATTTTAAGGAGGTATGCATTATGCCATTAAAGCACAAGAGCACAGAAGCTAAGGTTGAGACACCAGCTACAAATCAGGAGACAAAGGAAAAGATTAACGCAGAGTTCACAGCAGAGGCACCAGTAAAAGCAGCAGAGAATCCAAATCTGAATACACTTTCAGATAAGGTAAGCTTTGTAGCATGTCTTGGTGATCCATCAAGAGATGATATTACACAGGCTGACGCAAAGACAGGAGCTCCAAGAAGAGTAGATCCAACAATCGTTGGTTACAGATTCAAGACAGATGTAGATATTGATGTACCAGACGTTCAGCCAGATGATGATTTCAAGGGACTCAAGAACCCAATGTCATACTCAGGCGATGTAATGGCTACAAGACATGTAAAGGCAGGAGAGACATTTGATCTTACAAGATTCGAGACAGGTGCACTTATCTCACGTGATGAGTTCAATGGTAAGATTCTTGGTGGTGAGCTCCCAGTAGCAGCAACATATCAGATCACAAAGAAGAAGACTGCAACAGGTTCTATCGTAACAGTAGATACAGCATTCCCAACAGTATCTCTTAGAGGTCTTAACGGAAAGTCTGTAAAGGATGTTCCATTTGTAGAAGTTCTTACTTGCCAGAAGCAGACAGTTGGTACACGTAAGGACAAGGACGGTAAGGATGTACCTATCGTTAAGAAGACAAGACAGATCATTCCAGGTTTCGAGAAGTGGTCTAAGCTTTGCGAGGAGGCTGTTAAGGTTTCAGCAAGAGGTACAGGTTCTACAGCAACTGCTACAAACACAAGAAACCAGAACGCAGCAAAGTTCATGTCTATGCTTGCAAAGAAGGCAGCAAAGGCTCAGTAAGATCTTATATCTCCCCTCAGAGATTAAGAATATATGGACAGGCATTACTAGAAATGGTAATGCCTGTTTTTTCTTTATCAAAATAGTTGTATTTTGTCGCAGAGTAGTATATAATGGTATATAAGGAATACTATACTTAAGGAGGAAGTTCAATGGACGAACAAATTAGCTTTGCGAGAAAATATAGACCTAATAGTATAAGAAATTATATAGGTAATAAAGAAATAAAAGAAACAGTAAAAAGATATCTTGCTAAGGGTAGACCTCAGTCAATCTTGTTAGAGGGTTCAAGTGGCTGTGGTAAGACTACATTAGCGAGAATACTCGCCAAAGAGTATTGTTGTGAAAACAGAGATGAAGAAAAAGGTGCATGTGATGAGTGTGTAATGTGTCAGGCATTTAATGAGTACATACGGACAGGTGATTCAGAAGGGTTACCAGACATTTATGAGATAGATGCATCAAGTAAGTCAGGAAAACAGGATATCGATTCTATGTTGGGTAGTATGGAATATCCACCTACTATGAGTGATTGGAAAGTGTATATCATGGATGAGGCTCACCTGTTATCTCAGGGTGCTATGGGTAGACTTCTTAAGAGTTTGGAAGAGCCACCAGAGGGAGTACTTATAATATTATGTACAACTAATCCTGAGAAATTACTTGATACTATAAGAAACAGATGTCAGCTGAAGCTTAAGGTCACTAAACCAACTGCAACAGATATCCAGGGTTTCTTACAGAGAATCTGTTTAAATGAGGATAAAGAGTATGATATTCAAGGTTTGAGAATGATAACTGTAAGGTCGGGTAATGTTGTAAGAGATTGTCTTAATAATCTTGAGGTAGTTTTAAATACCCAGGGAATGGCTACTGCTGAGGCTGTAGGAAGGGAGTTTCAGCAGGTTTCAGATAAACTTATTTTTAAGTTTTATGATGCCTATCTTAATAATGATTATGTAGAGTATTCTAATATACTTTATAAGATAAAAATGGAGTATGATTTTAAACAGTTCATTGACACCTTAACAACCTTTACAGTGCGTGGGTTGTACATACTAAATTCTGTAGATGTAGACGGATTATCTAAGAACGAGATAGATGAATATATCAAACTGTTTAAGAGATTTTCAATTAGTGACATCATAAGGGTATTGTCAGAGCTGAAAATTATGCTTAAGGGCGATATAGAAGCAAATTTAATGGCTTTCATATATTGTAAGGGTACTATACAGGAAGAGCCTAAGGTTGAAATACATGAATCTTCTATGCTTGCTGAAGATGAGTCTTTAATGAGAAATGACAACCTACAGAGGATTGAAAATGCTAAGTTTAGCAAGGGTATAAAATCTGTTGAATCTGAGATGGAAGAAGTAGACATTGGTGATTTGGGAGATTTGTTTACCTTAGAAAAGGTAGAAGGCAATTAAGAGAAGGAGGAATTGTGTATGAAAGCCAGAAAACTTTTTATGTTGTTAACCTTTGCTATAGTGTTAATAGTAGGTTACAGCGGTGGTAACTCTGTTATAAGTTATGCGTCAGGATTTGAAGATTCTTTCGGTGATACGGGTAATGGATCAACAGAAGGATCTACTTATGATGATGGAGGACTTGGTGAGTATATCAAGAATAGGAAAGGTTTAACAGGAGAAAACCTTAGCGAAGCTAATAAAACTTTAAGTCCTGTATCTAACTTTATTGGTAAGTTGGTTGGATGCGGTGTTGTACTTATCTTTTCTCTTGTTTTTGCCATAACAGTGCTTGATTTACTTTACATCACAGTACCACCAATAAGAAATCTCTTGTATAAAGCAGGTACAGATGGTACAGGTGGTTATACAGGTGGTATGCCAGCAGGCGGTTATGGTATGAGAGGTGGCATGTATGGTGGAATGCAGGCAGCAGGAGCTGGAGGAGCAGCAAATGGTACTGCTAAACCTACTCAGTGGATATCAGATGAAGCAGTACAGTGTGCAGCAATGCTAGGTGGTAGTTCCCAGGCAGGACCTATGATGGGAGGCATGGGCGGAATGGGAGGCATGGGAATGGCTCAAGGTATGCCACAGCAGGTACCAATGAAGTCTGTAATTGCCACCTATTTTAAGAAGAGAGTATTCTTTATGATACTTCTTGCTATTTGCGTAATAGTTCTTACAAGTAGTATCTTGTTGGGTACTGGTGTCAACCTTGCTAAGTGGGGTATGACAATGCTAGATAAGATAAACAATAGTTTTCCTAAGTAAAGGGTGATTGAATGGGAGAAATATCAGAATATCTTAAAGAGAAATACTTTAGGTCTCATAATAGCGAAACAAAAGAGCATATGTATAAACAAAAGGTAAAGAATGCAATACTTAATATCTGCGACGATAATCTTGAGGATGAAGATGATGAGCTTATATTTGAAGTAGTGGGTAAAGACCTTACATATGCAGTATCCGTTATAAATGAAGAACCTATATATTCTAAGTACATAATAACACAGACATCTGATACATTGTTTAGTGCAAAGCTTAGAAGTATCGAGTTGTAGTTTAAGTTCATGGGAGGTTGTATATGATAACACTTTATAGGGAAGAGCAGGTTGAAGGTATAAGCTTAAAGTTAAATATACCAAAAACAGTAGTAAAGAAAATGATAATAGGCTATATAGACTATCTGAATAGTCAGATTAGGATAGGTAAAACAATTAAATTTCTTAATCTGTTTTATATGGTAGTTTCAGGGTATATAGATACCCAGGAGACATTAGCTTATACAGCTCATAAGGTTGGAGAAGATTACGAGATAAGTCCTGTAGTTGCTTACAGTATACTTGAAAAGTATCAGGAGATGATTATAGAGGATTTAAACAGTGGTTTTTCTTATAATATAAGAGGGCTTGCAAATTTATCAGTAAAGGACTTTGGCGATAGAAAGTCGGTATCAGCAAAGAAGTCAACAGTGTACAATGGTTATGATATTAGAATATCTCAGACAAGGTATTTAAGAAATTGTTTAAAGGAGCACTAGTATGGAAGGACCAACGCATAGAAAGGCAGGGGTTGCTTGTTGCCTGTTAGGGTATTGTATCTTAAAGAGCAAAGGGTTACTCATAGAAGGTACAAGTCCTATTGCTCAGGTAGTTGTTATGTACCCATTTGCAATATTTGGTAGTGTTGCTCCAGATATGGATCATAACGAGGAAAGTAATCCTTGTAAAGATGTAGTAGGTGTTGTAATAAACAAGATATTGCATATTCAAACTCCTGCAAGAAAGGCTAAGGAGAAGTTGAGTGGCAAGAAATCTCCAGTAGAGCCTTTTAGAATTAAGGATACATTTGATGCTCGGCATAGGAGTTGGCAGACACATTCAGATTTATTCTTATTCATATTCTTGTTTATACTTCATAATATACTTACTACTTCTCAAGTATCATTTAATACTTTAATATGGAGAATGTGTTTAACAGGATTTGTATTAGGGGTAGTAAGTCATTATATTATGGATATGATGACAACTGAAGGTATTTGGAGCATAATTACTTGTTTTATAAATAAACTATATAAGAAGATAGGTAAATCAAAGAAATCAAAGGGTATACTTCCTGAGAAAGTAAGGATAGTTCCCAATAGCAAGTTTTTCTGTACGGGTGGACCATGGGAGAAGATTATAGGAAAATTATTATGGGTGATGTCATTTATATTACTTATATATGTAATATTAGATGCATCTCCTTATAAAATAACCTTTGATTTCTTAAGTAATTAACTAAGGAGGTAAAAGAGAAATGAGTATTAGTATGAAAACAAGATCTCGAGTTTCATTGGCATTTCTGATTGGTTTTATGATTTCAATTCTGCTTGTGTCAATGTCAGGGTTGGTATTAAGGGCTGACACAGCAGATGAGAGACTTAAGACAGAGGTAGAAGGTCAATTTAAATCTTCAGGTCAGGGTGCTTATAAGGATTCGACTTATGAGCTTGAAGGTGGTGGTTATATTGCAGGATCATCTTTGTTTGTAAATAATGATATAGATGAAAATCAGTTCAGCAAACTCACAAAAGATGCTCAGGGTGAGTTTGTAGAAGATTTTGCAAATGCATGTAATTCTGTAGTAGATAACGATGCAGAAACTAATGCAGGTAAACCGAATACTGTAACTGATGACACAGTAAATAACTGGTGGAAGCAGTTACAACAGAAGAAGGGTATGGGTAGTAAGTTCCTTTCAAGCATTCTTTCAGAAACTAAGCCAGATTTTGTAACAGCGAAGAAGTGGTATAAACCATTTAGTGGACCTGTGGGTACACTACTCGCTTTTGGTTCGATCATTGCATTATCTCTTATTGGAATTGTAATGGTCGCAGATATTCTTTATATCACAATACCACCATTTAGATTGTTTGTATCTGATAAGGAAGAATCAGGTAAGTTACCAGTGTCTAAAATCTTCTCTCATGCAGCAATATATGCTGTAAAGGAAGTTGAGGAAGGTGGAGGAGACGGTGCTAAGAAACATTCTCTCGGTATTTACTTTAAATCTAGAGTTGTTGAGTTAATCCTGTTGGGTATTTGTTTATTGTACCTTGTACAGGGTCAGATTTATACTGTAGTAGGATGGGTACTTGATTTACTTTCAGGATTTACAAGTTAATAATTTTAATAAGGGTTTTAAGAGATATTAAGTATCTTTTAAAGCCCTTATTGTGTATTAAGATATTTTATATGATTATTAGGTTTTAGTGGTTATATAAAATATTTTAATTGGAGGGTAATATATGAATATTTGTGTTAAGAGACGTATACTTATAATACTAATGCTGTTTGGATGTTTGTTGCCGTCTATAAGAGTATTTGCAGATACTCCAGATGGTATGTTGGTCATAAATTCATATACCTATGGTGTGTTACAACCTAACGTAAATTCTGCTCATAATAGTGTTGGTACTTATGATATAGTAGTGTTTACTCAAGATACTACTAATAGTGATAATTATTATATGACTTTTAGGTCTGAAAACTATAAAAAGCTTGATCAGGATGACAAGGAAACATTCATGGAAACCTTATTGAAGGGTATTGCCAATAATTCATCACTTACTCCTGTGTATAAGAATAAAGTTTATAACTTTATTGAGAGCCAGGATGAAAGTATTACAGGTGCTATGTCATATCTGAAACAAGATGTAGATGCAGATTTTATTGAAGCTAGAAAATGGTTTGAACCTTTTTCAGGACCTATTAGTACGTTCATGGGTTTCTGTTGTATAGTAATCTTTTCAGGTTTGGCTATAAGTATTGTATTTGATGTGGTGTACTTAAACATCCCATTGATTCAGCCTTTACTTGAGAGAGGAGAAGAAGATAAGAAACCTTGGGGTGTAAGTAATGAGGCTTGGAAAGCCAATAGGATAGTTAATGAAGGAAATACAGATAAAAGTGCGATGTCTATATATTTAAAGCGAAGAATTCCTGTATTTTTCCTTACAGCAGCAATACTTGCTTGGCTGATTAGTGGTAAGATTTATGATTTGGTTGTTTACTTTATAGATTGGTATAAGGATATGTAGGAGGTTACGCATGAGGATTAAAAGAAAGAAAATGAAGGGAAAGAGAAAAAGGAGAACATGCTTTAAGAGTGTAGTTTCATTAGTATTAGCTATTGTAATAACTGCTTATACTCTTATAGCAGATTGGTCTTTACCTAGTAAAGTATCTGCACAGGGTGCAACTGATAGGGTAACTACTTTTATTAATTTGGCTAAAGGACAAAGCATTGTTGATGCGGATGGTAATGAATTGGCTAGTTTAACAGACGATGAGTTACAATTTTTAGGTGTGTATCTATCTAATTTCTATATACCGTTTTATACAGAATTAGGTGTGGAAGCTGATAATGAGAGTACTGTAGATCAGATGGCTAAAGCTTTGGCTAAGAATATGGATTGGTCAGAGGATATGGCTAAGATATTATGTGATAGAATAATAGGTTTATCTAGATCTAACAATAGGGAACTTGAGTTTAGAGCCTCAGTAGATTATCAAGATGGTACTTATATTGAAGTACCTCATTTTAGTCTTAATTATTATAATTTTTTAAGGTTAATGCTAGGCGAATATAAAGCAGTATTCCAAGGTTATACTATGTGTTTAGTTAATATGGAAACAAAAGGTTGGGCAGGTTGGAACGACGCTAATGGTTTCTTGAGATGTTATCCTTTTAATTTTGAGTCAGATAGTAAAGATATAGATAAATTAGAGAAGGAGCCTTTCTTTAAAGATCAAACTTATTGGGACGATGTAATAGCAAGAATATTAAAAGAAAATCGTACAAAATCTGATTTAAACTATGGATACTTTGGATATACAGATGGGGATAATTTTATTCCAGTATTTGATTGTGCTTTAAATGATAAGGGAGAATTTACTAATAGTCAATGTGCTTTTTTAAATAGCTTATCTTCAGTTGAAATCTCTCAAGGGTATGGTTTCAGTTTCTTTGATTTTACCTCAGATGAAATATCTAACGCATCAGATTTACAAGCTATATTTTCAGGAGATGAATCTTTATCAGATGAGGATATGTTTAAGTGTAGTATTTATAATGTAAAGATGTATGTAGATTGTTTTGGAAATATAATTAATAAAGGGTATAACCATCAGTATATAGCCGTTCCAGGATGTATGAATCCTTATATGTGGCAGGCAGTAGGCAAGGATGGTAAAGACTTAGTATACACAACTTCAAAAGGTACTGAGGTTTCTGTAAAAGCTGGTGAAGCGTATCCAGTAATAAATTTTCAGTCTATGACATTAGCTGAACAAGGAAATCTCATGGTAACAGCAGATGGAACTAAAATATTATCTAAATTTGTAGATTGGCTTACAAATCAGGGTAAGGCTATTTTAGAGTATATATCACGTCCAATAACACGAAAAAAGAATAGTAAACCTATAAATATAAATATGATAAAGACAGATTTTTCTGAAAGGAAGACTGCTGTTAGTGAACACTCTTCAGGTGCTATATTTGCTATGATGGGTAATTTAAAAATAAAAGAGCAATTAGATGCTATAGAACAATCGGAAACCATAGCTATAAAAGGTAGTTGGGATGATGATAGCAGAATAGAATTATCGGGTAATAAAATTGTCAAAACAAGAAAAGTATACCCTTTACGTTTTGTAAGGGGTAATGGAAATTTCAAGCTGTCATCAGGAATTGGTGCAAGTATGTCAGGTGGAAGTCCTGTATCTGATGCAGCCAAACAAATAACAACAAACACAGCTTTTTACGATTGTGCTACGTCAGCTCAGAGAGGATTTCAATCTCAAGATGAATGTGATAAGACATATTTTGCAGCTTGTTATAGATCCTCGGATAGTGCATACACAAAGAAAACTTTCGTTTTTTGGGGTGATGATTCAGATAATTCAGTAGATGGTTTAATAAATAACGGAATAGGTTTCTCTACAGATGCAGATGATGCAACAAATAAAGATAGAGCTTTTGTATCTTGTTGGTACACAGGAGGTATAAATAATCAGGTAGACAACCTCTTATATAACAACAGGGTATTTTTAACAGGAATGGTTGTTATAGATAATTTAGGTGTTTTCAATACAGATAATGGTGGTTCTGCAGATTATTCTGCAATAAATATAATACCTTATATAAATGAAAAAGATCTTACAACCCAGAAGAGTTTAAAGTGTTTATCTAACGACCCTAATAATGGGTTTGTAAATGGTTTTAAGAATAAAACTTCAGGAGAGATGAATACAGAAATAAATGCTAATGAAGCATTAGTAACTTCAACGTATACATCTTATCTTATTGCAGGATTATATGAAGATACTGATGAAAGTAGAAAAGCTACAATAGGAAAGTTAGGTTACAGATTAAATAAAGAGAGTTTTCCAGCAATAGAGAATACAAAAATAGCAATACCAGATGAAATGGTACAGGAGGCTCAGGATAGTGCTATAAGGAATTGGATATATTATCTCCTTAATCCAACAAAAGGTCTTGATTATGTAAGGGTATTAATTAAAAATAAAACTCAGGCAGTACTTGTCGGATGGCATAATGATATGGTTGGTACGAATGGTGTAGGTGCTACAACAGGAACAACAACATATAAAAGTAATGTAGGATTTGTCACAACTCCAGATTTATCAGAGTTAAAATGGACAAATAATCTGTTAACAAATTATGAAAAAGCAATACCATACATAATACTTGCTATACTTATATTAATGATATTTACTTACATAGCAGGAATATTATCATTACAACGTGCATTTACAAGTGTAGTGTTATTTGGGGTATTGTTATTTGTACCAGTATTTGCTATAAACAAGGTTGTTAGTGTATCAAACAACATAACTCAAAAGATATATGGTGATAGGTTCATATATTGGGCAGTTGTTCAACAAGAATCCTATGCTACTGCTCTAGATGAAGCAGCAACAAGTGAGTCATATGAAAATTACTTAAAATCTTTGTATAGTTTAAATTCTCAAACGTACTCAAACCAGGGTGGAGATTCTATAGTTTTAAAATGGCAAGCACCTAAAAAAATGGCATCTCTTGTATTAACAAAGAAGGATAATGACTTGGTAAGCAATTTACAAGATTCTAAACTTGTATCTTGGGTATTAAATAAAAACACTATGTCAGGTCAGACATTTACAGAAGGAGAATCATCATATTTATTCAGAAGTTATACAGATCTTTCTAACGTTAGTAGGTATATGTATAACGGTTTTGATAAAGGAAATGTAACATACACTCCAAATGCTATAGGTGGAAATTCAGATTTCGAAGCAATGTACAACAAATACAAAACACAGTATTCAAATGCTATATCAGCAGGTTATAGCAACCCAAATAAGAATTCTGGTACAGATATTAGTAATTGTCTTAGAATTGCAGCACCTATTTCAAGTAAAATGTATTATACCGCTACTAAAGGTAGTGTTACAGGAATAAATAAACTAGATACAAATACTGCATTAGGTATAAATCAAAATATGTTTAATTTTAGTTTAGCCGTGTTTAACAATAAAGCATTAACTTTCAGAGAAGTAATTTTGCAAAATAAGAATACAGACGATGCAGGGTTGGAAAAATATATGCATACTTATAATGCGGATGTAACCAAGCTAGGAATATTTGAAAAGCATGTAGCAAGTTTAGCAGCATATGGTGTAATGTCTGAGAGTCCTTATTATTACTTCTCATGGAATTTATATGACCAGGGTATGTCAACATCAGCAGGAGCCCAGGGTGGATATAAAAATCTATTATTAAATTCTAAAGATAACTTTAATTACTTCTATAACAACCATGGTAATGGTGAAATGAAAGACTTTATGGATATGAGGTCTTTATTTACAGTAATGATACCTTATCTTAAACAGGGTAATGACCTTGTAAGAGAATTTGATGAAACATATGGACTGTTCTTGTATGATGGTGTTCCTACTGAGGAAGGTCACTGGGAAGACCAGGGTATGAAGGATTCAAATGGTAATGCTACAGAGTTGTATAAAAAGTATTGGCATAACGTAACAGTTGCTAGATTGTATGAAATATATACCCCATGGGTAGACTTAATGTATGATTGTGATTATGCTCAGGAAACTACAGTTAAAGCCTTGGGTAAGGAGTACAAGATTGTAGATCCCCTAAACCCAGGTTGTTATCCTATGGAAAGACCAATGATTTTCTCAAGGTCAGAGATGGCTGACTATGGTTTAACAGAGGCGGATTTAACTGATGTTGAAAGAAGAATAATCGAAACAAATGATGATATGTGTAAGAGAATGTTTGAACTTCTTAATTATGTAAACTTTAGGGATTCAACTCTTAATTCAGCAGCAGCCATGGAATGTACATTTGCATTTAACATAGCATTCAGCGATGACGGAATATTTGGAGATAATATAAATATATATCCCCAGTCATTTGAGATAAATAATTTCTCGTATGATGCATTTTTAAGGTTTGTATTATCAAATACGACTGGTGAAGATATGACAGGTTCAAGTGATTTCTACTTAACAGTAGTACAGAAATCGAGCACAACAACAGCTATTATGTTAATTATAAATGATATTGTATCACAGTATATATTCCCAGGATTTAAGATATTCTTCTTGGTAGCTGTGTTTATAGCAATTATTATGATGATAGTTGTAACAGTTGGTAAGATGAATCCAGAACAGAATTCAATTAAAAATTTAATGGTCAATATTGTACTACCATTATTAGGTTTCTTAGTAGTCAATATCTCATTTGCTTGGGTATTATCACTGTTTATGGGTACAGGAAATAATGCTGTAACACAAACAGATGTAAGTGTGATACAGACAGGAGATCCTGTAATAGCTATGCTTATTATGGTTGCATTAGATGTTATATGTATGATTGCTTACTTCTTTATGATTAAAAATGTAATTAAGGAGATACAGTCAGATTATCACTTAATCAAAGGATTTGTAGGTGGTGTTGTACAGGCTGTTGGTGGTAAGGTATCATCACTTGGTGGAAATGATTCAAACTCATCTTCAGGAGGTATAGGTAGCTGTTCTGTTGCTGAAGAAGGTACAGGTCAAATGTCTGATAGAGCTATCCAAAGGGGTAACTCCAGAGCTTATGAAAATAGAGAAGAGGGTAAGAGTAAGCGTATAAATGAAGCTAAACGTGATCTGTTCAAGCAGAATAAGGATACCTCTGAAAAGAAGCGTAGTGAGAAAGAGATTAATGATAAGATAAAAGAAGGTTCTAAGCATTTTGAAAATGATTCAGATTCTAATTCAAGTGCTGATGTTGATATGAAAGATACACCAGACACTATTCAGGAGTATAACAATTTAGACAATGTAGATTCAGGAATGGACAATATGGAATCAGGAATGGACAATATGGAACAGGCAATGGATAATATGGATGATGCTATGGATCAGGCTGGAAATAATCCTGAGATGTAAAGGTGGTGGAGTAGTTGGTACTTATACTAATAATATTATTATCACTACTCCATTTTTCTTTATCTTTAATACTGTTTAGTATGAAGATACATAAATTCATTAAAGAGCGAGTAGAAAAGATAAAGGAGATGAGAGGAGTAAATGATAAAGAGGTAGAAAGAACTCAGTTTAGGGATTTTAAAGATAAATTTACTTATAAAAGTAAAAGGGATTTAAAGAAAGGTTTAGAAATAACTTGGAAAGTATCGGTATTTTCTTTTAAGTTTATACTGATATTACTTAAGTTTATAATAGGTTTTATAAGAAATGCTTTGGTAGCTGTATACGAGGTAATTGTAGTATATGATATATTATTGTTAATTATAATGATAGCATCTGCATATGCATATTTAGCAATGAACAGTTAAAGGAGGTATAAGATGGGTAATTCTGAGGTAGAAAGTACAGGAATGCGACCTAAAATGGGGCAAAGGAATATAATATTACCTATAACATTTGATTATTCAGGTGGTAGGGGTGCAAAGAAGGGTAGTCAAAAGATATGGTCAATAGTTTTAATAGTTGTAGCAATTATATTTGGAATGGGCATTATATTTAGAAAGAATGGTTTATTTGTTTTAAATGTAGCTATAGGTTTGATTGTAGCTTATTGTATAATATTCATAGTAAGATTTTTTATACTGAAAGAGGGAAATGTTCGTAATGAATTATTAGCAATAGAAAAATCAGACTATAAGAAAGACTACAAATCTATATGGGGTATATATGAGATAAATAATACTTACCCATACATATGTAGATTTAGAAATGGCAAAAGTGGTGTGATAGTAAGATTAAATAAAGATGTTATATTGGGTAAATATAGCGAGTCAGAGTTTGAACACTATGAAGCCATATCAGATGCTTATAATATTAGTGGTGGAAGTAAGATACAAATTTGTCATGTAGACTACATGGATAATGTGGGTATGGATGAGAGACTTGATGAGAGTTTTGCATCATTAGGTGATGTAGAAAATGAAGATATTAAAGATCTTTTAACAGATATATTCACTTACCAGAAACAGCAGATGTTGCAAAGGTTGACAGAGTTTGATGTATATACATTCTTATGGACTGGTAGTGATATAAGTGCTTGGAGTACTGTACAGCAGATACTTAGTTGTTTAATGTCTGCTAATTTTAAGAGTTATCAGGTACTTGATGAGTCAGGACTCAGAGAATTAAATGAGTCTATATTTAATCTTATGGACTTTAGTGTTGTAAATGCTATGTTAGGTGCTTTTGATACCGATAGTTCATCTGCAATAGGGGTATCACCTATTAAGCTTATAAAGGCAAATGGTGAGGAGGTAGTAATTCAGAAGACAAGAGAGGAGAAATTAAAGGAAGCTAGAGAAGAAGAGAAACGTCAGGAATTAAGGAAGTCAATGGGTAAATCAAAGAAAGAAAGTACAGTTATAGAGGGTATTAACCTGGATGAAGAGATAGATTTATAGGAGGATTATTATGGTTGTATGTTTTTCAGTAGGTGCAAGTTCAGTTGCTGTTGCATCAAAGTTAGAAAAGTTGGTTGATAATGCTAAGATTTTTACATTTAATAGTATACCTGAGATTGTAAAGGATGCAACTCTTAGGCATATTAGTTATAATAGAATGATAATTTCTAATGCTATTATAACAAATGTAGAAAATGACTTAACGGAGTTGAATAATTTTATAAAGAACTATTCATCAAATACAGAAATAATTATTTTATTAAATGATAAATATGATAATATGGATGAAACAGGTGAACTGTTTAACAGATTATTTAATTCTCCTATGTATTCATGTTTTAAGTTAAGCAAAACCACTGTAAAAATACTTTCGGACTTAACAGCTAAAAGCATGTTAGAAATAACTGAAAAGTATAAAAGCTTTAATTATGTAATCTCAGAAAAAATGGTAGAAAATACAGAAGTTTCTCAGGTTCAGTCAAATATCAGTGAAAGTACCGGAAAGAGCGAGAGACTTGTATCAAATAATGAAGGTAACAGTTACTCTGAGAATAGTGGTTCTTATGTTGGAAATGATAGTGCATTTGGTACTAATGCATCATATGGAGAATCGGAAGCATGGAATAATAGTAATTCAATTTCAGAGGGAGGACCTGTTGATAGTGTTGGTTATTCTGACTCCGCATTTTCGGAAGAAGAACTTGATTTATCCCTTGGTGAGTTTGGAAGTAGTCATTCAGACACTGGTTATCTCTGTAGTGAAGATGAAGAAGAACTTGACGAGATATTTGGAAATAATGTAGGAGATAGACAGGTACAGGAAAATGCTAAGCCTGTGGGGGTAATAAAAACCCAGATAGTTACTGAAGGAAAAGAGAAAAGTTATGAGACTCCTATGCCAATAAAAAAAGAAGTACAGGAGAACCCTAAAAATCAGGGTATTGTGAATAGCAATATTCCAGTATTTGATTTTAAGAAGAGTATTCTTTTATGTTCAAGGAGTCATGACGTATCATTAGAGATAATAGATACTGCTTTGAACATAGTAAATACAAAGCATGAAAGTGTGCTAATTGTAGACTTGGATTATAGGCAGAATACTATTTTATCCTATTTAAACTCTGATAAGATGTATGAGCAGGGTTATAATAATGGTATTCATAATATTAAATTTTATATAGAAGATGGGGTAGCAATAGTTTCCAATGGGTATGGCTGTAGGGTAAATTCTAAGGATGTTGAGACATTATGTAATAGTGTCCAGTTTGGTACTTATGAGAATATATTTGTTTATTGTCCTATTGATTGTGTTGATTGTATACCAGATAATGTGTTGAAATCCCTAAATGTAAGATTATGTGTAGGTGGAAATCTTACTACATTCTTAGCAGTATCTAACGATATATGTAACAGAGAGTATGTATCCCTCAATAAGGAAAGGTATATATTAGCAAATTGTACAGTAGAATTTACAAGGGAGTCTACAACATTGGAAGATATGGGTTTACTCTCTCAGAGAGTATTCTTTGCTAATGGCTCATGGGTAGACAGGGTATAGAAAGGAATGGTTGTATTTTATGAACGTAGTTGTATCTAATAATGCTATTAATTATAAGGGATTTTTAAAGGTAAGTAAGCTTGCAGATGTAGAAAAGATAACGGGCAAGATAGATTGCCTTGTATATCATAAAAGCAACGAACCATCAGAAGAAAAAGTAGCTTATCTTACTAAATATAAAGAGATGGTTGGTAAGCTTGTGTATATCAGGAATAAAGAGGACTATGACAAGGCTATAAAGATGATTGTTGTAGGCTCAGGGGGTAAATATTTTGATGATGAATTCTTTTTAGAGAGTACTGAGGAGCTTACCAATTTAATATCTAATATAGATGAGGTAACTGCAATTGCTGAGTTAGGTGGAATTAATGTTGTAAGTGATTTCCTTAACAGGTATCTTAAAGACGGTAGCAGTAATTTTAATAGGGAATATCTTAAGGTTGTTAAGCAGGCTGTAACAGGTATGATGTCTGAATATAGAAAGAAAGATATAGAACTGTTACAAATGTCAGAAACAGCTACAGAGTTATTCGCTCATACAGCATCTATTATATCGAAGGTAGAAGAGGAAAAAGATAAATTAAAAGAGTCAATAAAAGTATTGGAGAAAGCTAAAGATAGTTTTTCAAGTAACACTATCATGCCTGTTGCTACTCCAAGTATAATGTTCTTCCCTACGGTATCATATTTGAAAGATAAGAACATATTTAGAGTTAAAAAGATAGGTGGGTTTGATAGGCTTGTATCCTTTATCTTAGGGTATAAGTTGTATTTAGAGAATATAAAGTACCTTAAAGTAAAAACAATATTTGTAGTTCCAGTGGGTAAGATGTATGAGGGTCTATACAAAGACTTCTCATGGGTAACTCAATCCAACTATAAGACTATGTCAGGGTATTATGATAGTGTTGTATTTACTAACTATCCTACTAAGGAAGTATTAACACGGTTATTAGATGATCATAATTATGATACATTCGTAATGATAGATATGTTAACAGCATCAGAAAAGCATATTCTTAACTGTAAAGGTAACGTAAGATATGCAGTAAGTAGCAAGAGATTGGCTGAAGAATATAAGATAAAGCCAGTCTCCTCTTTTTATGCTAATGGGGATAATGTAGGTTTGTTTACTGTAAAGTACGATGAGAATTATCCAACAGAAAGAGAACAGAGGGAAAGGTATTATTTGAGAGTATATACATGTGCTTATGATACTTTATATAGTCTTAGGAAGGGTTAGGTGATTAAATGAGCAATAAGGGCAAAGGTTTAGCAGGTTTTTATGGTAATATAGAAGGTTATAAGGGTAGAATAGGTGCTATCGATGTTTGGAAGAAAATGTTCATAAAGTTTATAAAAGAAAATGATAGTTCTTATCCCAAGGTAAGAGATTATGAGTTTTATGGTAATTCTTTTGCTACTATGAGTGGTAAGTCTAAGATTAACTTCTATTATACCATGGATGGGTATCCATCAAGTTTACCTGTTAATTTTAGAAGAGACATACGAAGAGAAGCTAAACCAGGTGTAAGAATATCATTTATATCAACATTTGAACCTACTAAAATAGATTGGAACAGTCCTCAGATGAGGTCTAAGATGAGAGTATGGCGGTCTATTGAGAAAGATAGAGATGAAGTCGATGAGTATAATTATGTAGATAATATAGGTAGTTCAGATAACCTTAAGCGAAGAAAAGCATCTCTTGTATATTTGGCAGATGCTGATATGCGTAGGAAGAGGAACATGTTCAAGTATAGAACACTTATGATAGTTTCAGGAGAACGTGGAGAGAACTTTGATAAGACTATATCAGCAGTAAATGAGTATTGCTCTATGAAAAAGATAGTTATTACTAGAGTGGATGATAATTTAGACGACTATCTTAGGGCATTTAGTCCATTTTCTATGGAATTGAATAATGGTATTTTGTCTAGTGTTGGAAGTAATACTATTCCAGATGAGCAGATTGCTAGGTTTAGCGGGTACTCTCAGGGTAAGATTGGTAAGAGGGGTACATTAATTGGAACAGATATTTATTCAGGGTTTCCTGTTTATAAACAGTTTAAGAGAGATGCCACAGATGCTGAGACTTTCTTAGTAACAGCAGAGACTGGTGGTGGTAAATCTTATCTCTTGAAGTCAATATTGGTTCAGTTAATAGGAGATACAAACTATAACGGTACAATAAATGATATAGAGGGGTTTGAGTATATACCATTTGGAGCATTTTGTGCTAATAAAAGTTCTGTAGTAGTAATAAATATGGCTGAAGGTCAGGGATGTTATTATGACCCATTTGAGATAGAATTAACAGGTGATCCTCAGTTGGATGCTGATATGTTCAATCTTAGTAAGAGCTTTACAAGTTCTTATATGAGTGTATTGGTTGGTAAAAAGTTATTAGATGAAAATACATGGGCATCTAAGATAGTAAATAATGCTATAGCAAGAGCTTATTCCTCTTTAGGAGTACTTGAGGATGATATGTTAACATGGGGTAATACTAAAGGTCATGGTGGTTTGTTCTATGTGTATTCAAAGTTTAAGGAGTTGTACGATGAGTATTTTAAACTTAAGAAATCAATACACGATATAGAAGACCTTGAGTTAAGTGAACGCTATAAATTAAATCCAGGGTATCTTGATGCTTTGGATAAGGTTGTTGCAAAGTTGTCTGAATACTTTGAACCTTTGGATAAGGGTGGTATAAGAAGCAATGTATTTAAGAAGAAAGTTACCCTTAGTGAGATTGCTACAGCTAAGCTTGTAATAAATTCATTTGGTATGGCAGGTAAATCTGCTGATACTATTGACCAGATACAGATGGCTCTTACTCAGTTATCGGCAGCAATCATATCATATATACGAAGTGTGTTTTCTAAGGCTCAGGGTAAGTTTAATTTCAAGGTTTGGGAAGAGTTTCAGCGTTGGGGTTCATTCCCAGGGGCAGATACTACAATTAAAACTGCTGTAACTGGTGGTAGAAAGTTAGGAGATGTAAATTTCATTGTAACTAATAATGTAAAGGAGTTATTAGATGATGATAAGTTTGCTATATTTGATAATGTAAGTTCTTTTGCAATTGGAGCTATTGCAAGTGAAAATACAAGAGAAAGGCTTTGTAAAGAGTTGTCAGTGCCTTTATTGTTACCAGACTTGAATGCTATAGTAACTAAGAAGTCTAAGAAAGATGAAGATGGAGACGAGCAGACAACAAGTATGTATGATAAAGCGTTCTTGGTTCATCTTGATAGAACTATGTCAACCATAGTAAAAGTATTCTTACCACCTCATATAAGTAAGAGTAATATATTCAGAACTGGTGTTGACTTAAATCATTAGTAAAGGAGAGGTTGTATGAAAAAGGTAAAAGGGTTTTTTAACGGTATTGGTAATTTTATTAAAAAGTTATTCAGTACTACAAAGAGTAGTGTAGCAACTATAGCAGTTATTTTTGTAACTGTAATAATTATATCAGGTGCTGTAAGTAATAAACAGCAGGTAGATGAACGTCAGAAAGCACTTGATGATGCAAAGAAAAGAGAGCAAGAGGAAAGTGCAAATACTGTGGATTTATCAGGATTTGGTGGTAATGATGAACAGTTGATGTTAGCACAGTCAGATTTAGTAAAATCTTATGGAGCTGTACCTGATGGGTATATATGGGATTTTGATGGTACTCTGTTATCACTTGGTGATAAGAACATGACTGCTGAGGAAGTTATTTATGGGTACTTTAATGGTGTAAGATCTCTTGATTTCAGTATGGCTCAAAAGTATTCAAGAAATAGTTCAGTTGTTAATACATATTTAGATTATTTCAATACAAATACTACAACTGATTACTATGATTCATTTTTAAGAAACATGTATAAACAGGTGCTGTTATCTATACAGGTAACGGGTATATCTGATGTATCTATATTTGCTAGTAATAAGGAAGTATTTACTGTACAGCTTAAAATGTTAGATTTATCAGATAAGGACTTTTGGAAGAAAGATGAGGATGAAATCTTTAATAATTTATATGTGTATTCATCAGATGAGTCGGATTCTGCTAAAAGCGAGCAGTATTTATATGATTATATTTTAAGTTATTATGAAAGTGGTAAGGCATCAACAAGAAATGTGTCTGTAAATTTGGTAGTTGAAAAATATCCAGATTTGGATACAGGTTGGTTAATATCTATGGATAGTGATTTAAATGATGCCTGTATGTACAAGGATGGTAAGCTTGTAGCATCATATATACAGGAACAGTTTAACAACTATGGTAGGGATTATATTTTAAATGTGAGAAACTCTGAAAGTTCAACTGAGAATACTACAGAAGCAACAACAGAGAAAAGTAGCAAAGTAGAAAAGAACGATTTGTAAAGGGGGTACTAAATATGCCATTTCTTATAGCATTTGTTATATTGTTAGTATCTCATCTATTAGAAGACAAGGATTTTCCTCAAGAAGTTAAGTCTGTTGCAGGTGTTGTATTTGTTGTATTAGCAATATTATATGTATTGTTTGGATTAGTATTTTAGGAGGTTGCATGTATGGCTTATGAAGAACAGAGAGCAGAAAGAGATTTTAGAATGAATCCACCAGAGGATGCCCCAGGGCAGGGTGATAATGGTTGGGGTGATACATTTGATTCTATGCCTGTTGGTTCATCATCTGCTGAGCCTACTCAGACACCTCAGCAGAATCTTAATGACCCTAGTATGCTAAATCAGATGAATGGTATGCAACAGCAAAATCCTCAAATGAAGACAGCAGTAGAAGATAGAATAATGGACGGTGTTGTAGTAGCTGGTAAAGGGGTATTTAAATATTTAAAGTTTTTAATTGCATCATTAAAAAACAATACCCAAGGAGATTGGCATAAATTAGGAGTACGAATAACCAAGATATCGGTTGGGGGTGTAATTTTAGGATTATTCTTCTGTATAATAGAATTGTTTACAAGGAATGGTAATAAACCTATAAATTTAATGATTGGTTCTCTTTTATCTATGGCAGTAGGGGTATTCTTGTGTATGAATTATGATAAAGACGATAATACTCAGGAAAATCAAACAGGGGATACAAATCAGACTGAAGACTGGTCAAATGTAAATTTTGATGATAGTGATTTGGGTATAGAGTTTGATGACGATGATACACAGGATGATGACATAGAAGATTTTTCCTTTGGGGACGATGATGAAAGTTTCGATTTTAGTTTTGATGACGATGAGTTTGATGTAAGTAGTAATATAGAGTCAGAGGATTTTGATTTAAATGCACAATTAGACAGTATGCCAGAGATACAAATGGGTACTCAAACAAGACAATATTTATATGAAACATTTATGAAGGTATTACCTACAATGAATCCAGGTTTTGCCGAGATGAATAATATAGACGTAGATAGTGATTCATTTTATGAGTTTGAGGATTTATTAAGAAGTGCAGCTTATCAGGTAGGAACAAAGGAAGAATCTATACCAGAGTTGGAATCACTGTATGAAAATGATTTTATTTATAGGCTTAATTGTACTCGTCCTGTTGGATTAAAGGAACAGGCTATTGCAGATGAGATTGCTAGTGCCTTTTCAAGAGATGACAATAATAGGGTAATACGTTTTGGGTGTTATGCTACAGTAGAGACTTCTGTGGGTAAATATACAATTAATATATTTAAGGGTTCAGTAAAAGACAGTATGGGTAGACCTAAAGGTGGAGCAATGATATCATTAGGTGATATATATAGTCAGATAAGAGATTTCATGTGTAGTCCAGATGTAGAGATACCTTTTGTTTGGGGTGTAAATGAACTTGGAGATGTATATTATTGTGATATGAAAGATAATAATAGTATAATTATATCAGGTGAGCCTAGAGGTGGTAAGTCTTGGAAAGGACAGTCTATTGTGGCTCAGTTATCAATGTTTCATTCACCTAAGGAACTGGAGTTTTATTTCTTTGATGGTAAGGATGAGGCATCAGACTATAGATATCTTAGTACAGTATTACCTCACGCTAAGTACTTCTGTGGTAATATGGATAAGATAAATGATGGTTTGGAGCAGGTAATAAATATGATGGTAGAGGAAAGGGGTAAGAAGATTACAGATTCGGGATGTATTAACATCAAGGATTATAATAGAAAATATCCTAACGATAAGTTACCATATGTTTATGTTGTTATTGATGAGTTGCAGTCTCTTATGGGACATTTTGTTGAGTCAAATCAGAAAGAAGAGAGTGCTAGGTTTAAGAGTTACCTGTCTACTATGGTAAGTAAACTTCCTTATACGGGATTAAGGTTTATACTGTTTCCTCATAGAATTGTAAACGATATTATTAGTAAAAATACATATTCGTTAGTATCATGTAGGGCAGTAGTTAGACAGACAAACTTTGATGAAGTAAAGAATGCTATGAATGTTACCGAGAAGTCATTCCCATATAAGCTTGCTCAGGTAGGTGATATAGCATTAAAGATAAATGAAATATCAGGGGGTAATGTAGTTTATTGTCATTCAGAAGTACTCACATCAAATAATGAAGGTAATAAGAGATTATATGATTATATTGGTGGTGTATGGAAGAAGTTAGAGCCTGAGTGTGGTTGTATTACTATTGAAGGTTCAATTGGAGGGTACATTGGTACTAAAGCCAAGGAAATTCTTGAGAGAAAGACGAATAAGCCTGCAAGAGATAATTCAAAGGGTATTGAGTCTTATGAGTATCATGGATTTGAGAATGGTTCTAGTATAAGTGATATGTCTGAAGATGAGCTTAATGGTGATCCTAATGGGTTAGATACAGACTCAGAATTTTGGGATGTATTTAACCAGTAAATTTAAGGAGGGTTGTATATGAAAGTTAATGGTGTGTTAGACATAGTTTTAACGGATTTTAACTATTATTTAAAAATAAGAAAGAATAGTAAAACCTTTCCAGAACAATACAAAACTTGTATGGAGAGGTTTTATTCTGATGAAGTTTCTCAATTAGATAATGAAATTGAGTTGCTGAAAAAGAAAAAGAAATATTTAGAAGATGAAAATTTAAAGAAAATAAATTCAGAAGTAACTTCAGAAACAGAAAATGAAAAATTAGAAGATGAAGACGTCCTTGATAGTATATTAAATGACTTATTTGGAATGTCTAGTGATAAGGGTACTGAAGAGATTGAGGAAGAAGTATCTTCAGGTGGTAATGCTTTTCTTAATGCTATGCAGGGTATTGCTAGGAGACAGGAACAAGAGCCTGTTGTAGAAGAAGTTGAAGAAGTACAAGATACATATGATGATAGCAAGGATTATGTTTCTCATGGCATATACATTGACGAATGGGTAAAGAAAGATTATGTTTCTCATGGTATATACATTGACGAATGGGTAAATCCAAATGCGAATGTAAATGAAAGTTATGAAGATGAGATAGTTGAGGATACTGAATACGAAGAAAATGCAGAAGATTATGAAGAGGTAATAGAAGAGTATGAAGATAGTGAAGAAGAGGAAGAGGTAGAAGAGGAAAATACAGAAGATTTTGAAGAGGTAATAGAAGAATATGAAGATGAAGAAGAGGATTATGTAGACGAAGAGGTAGAAAATGAGGTAGAAGAAGCTTCAACAGGTACAAATAATGCATTAAAAGACTTTGATATAGATTCAATATTAGATGATTTATTAAATGAAAAGTTAGATAATGAAGATAAAAATATTGAGGATACTGTAAAAACTGAAGAAGTAAACTTTGAACAACCTAGTGTACAAGATCAAGATAAGGATAATGTGGTACAAGGCGATTCAAATGTAATAAATATACAGGATTACGTTCCTAAAGAAGATGCTAATATAATCGATAAGCCGAAAGAGCCCGAGAAAATAGAAGTTCCAGCAAATATTAGGGACTTCATAAAAGGTCATCAGGGTTCAACAATAGATTTTGTATTACAGTATTATAAAAAGAAAGATGTAGATAAGGCTTTAAGTTTGGGTAAGGTATATAAGAAGAATGGGAAATTATATACTTAGGAGGGATGTATATGTATATTACCAAAATTATATTTGAAGATGAAGATAGAGAAGATAAATCTTTAGCAATATGTAGCATCATTTTAGATGATAGTTTAAAATTAAATAAAATAAGACTCTTCTATAAGCCTTGTAAGGGGTATTATTTGGTACTTCCTAGTAAACAAGATGTATTTCAGGAGATACAAAGTCTTAATGAAGATACCAAGATACTATTACCTAAATCTGAGAAACCTTATGAAGAATTCTTCTTTCCAGTTAGAAATTCTTTATATCAAGGTATTCTTGAAGAAGTAGTAAGATGTTTTAAAGAGTACAAATCAAGTGGTAAGAGAAGTTTTAAATTTAATGAGTATTGTAGAGAAAAACATAGTGTTTGTAGATAGGTTGTATGTTGAAAAGGAGTTAGTATGAGCAGACGAAAAGAGGTTGTATTTTATAACAATAGATACAAGGGTGCATTGTTATCTGATAACGATTGTGAAACATTAGAGAAACTTATAAAAATAAGTGATAACAATGGATGTATAGATGACTTAAGGGGGTTAATATACGATTTAACACCTTTATCGGTTCAACAGATAATTGAAAGTAAAAGTAATGACTTGGTAGAACTTTCTAAAGGCGAGTTGAGAGATTCTCAGACAATTGGAGTTGCATTCATGTATTATGCCAAGAGGTTAATACTTGGTGACTCAGTAGGTTTGGGTAAGACTGCCCAGGTATGTGGTCTTTGTAATTTGCTTGAGTCTCAGGCTAATAAAGAGAACATGGATTTTAGATTTTTGCTTATAACAGAGAAGGCTCTTGTTGAAGAGACAAGAAAAAAGATGATAAAGTTTACAGGCAACTATGTAGAATGTTTATATGGCGAGAAAGATAAAATACAGAAGTTCGAGAAATGTTGGGATGGTGATCTCCCACCAAATATTGTGGGTACTCATTCTCTAATTAAAAGTGCTTATTTTCAGGATTATGTCAGAGGTTTTATACAAGATAACGGGTATAATCCATTTGATATATTTATTATTGATGAAGCAGGAGAGATTTTAACAAACTCAACAACTCAGGCTTATAATTCAGCTAAATATTTTGCTAATATATTTGATAGAATTATCATGATGAATGCTACCTCATTTGAGAAGGAGCTCGAACACTTTTACAATCAGATTAACTTCTTAGATCCAACGTTATTGCCTACTAAGGCAGAGTTTGATAAGAAGTATAAAGAGTTTACCTATGGGGTGATGAGATATCCTGTATGGCAGGGTAAATATAAAAATCAAGATGATTTTAAGCATTTAATTGCTTATAGGTATCTTAAGAGAACTCGTAAAAGTTTGGGTGCAAAAATGATTGACTGTTCTGCAGAAGTTGTTTTATCTGACTTATCCAAAGAGCAGAAGTATTTAAAGAACAGGGTAAGCATTCCAGCAATGGTTTATGATTGCCCATCATATTTCAACAATCTTGCCGAAGAACCAATATACACCAATCAGGAAACAACCCCAAAGTTGAGAGATCTTGTAAAACTTGTTGAGAAATTAAATGGGGACGGACCTATTCTTGTATTCAGTAGGTTTAAGGAGGCTCAGAGATGTATACAGGACGAATTAATAGACCTTGATTATAGGTGTGAAATAATGAATGGTGACACCAACCAAAAGACTAGGGAGAACTTAATCAATAGTTTTAAACTTGGAGATATAGATGTACTTGTTACAAATGTACAGAAAGGTTTAGATTTCGGTAATTGTAATAACTGTATTTTCTATGATTATGATTCCAATCCAAATAAGATGATACAGTTTGAGGGTAGAATGACACGTGATTATGATATCATAGGGAAACATGTTTATCTACTGATATCTAGAGGTGATGAACTTAGAACATTTAAGAAAACTATAGCTGATAGAGCTAAGGCTAGTGATGTATTTTCAGGAAGTGATTATAGTTGTGTACTAAGTATATTGTTGGAAAAGGATAAATTAAAGGAGTTGAAGTAAATGAGGGGTACTTTTACAAGAAAGATAAGGATTATGATGGGGGTAATCTGTATGGTATGTATGTTAATGCCATCGTTTACTTCTTATGCATATTATGATTACAATACAGATGGTAAGACTATTGAGGAGGCATCAAAAGATCCGAAGTATTGGAATCAAGGGTATGTACCGGGTAATGATGGTTTAACGTTATATAATGGTAGAAGTATTGGTGGAAATGCATGTTCATATTTTGCAACAAGTTTTGCATTAGTTAAGTTAGGATTAATGGACCCAAATAAAGATAATCCAGTAGAACTTATAAGGTGGTGTAATGAAGATGCTAGTAAAAGAGTAGATATTGGTGGTTGGCATATAAATCCTCAGGCGATGTCAGAAAGATATCCAGGACTGGAAGTTGTGTATCCCGATTATGCAGTTACTGATAAACAGGGTGATGATGTAAAGGTATACGTTAAAGGTAAGATGTCTGAAGGGTATGTAGTTTGTTTGTGTATAAGACATTCTGACTTACAACACCCAGGTGACTGGTCTGCTCATTGGATATGTATAGATGGTTTTGACGGAGACAAAATGATAATAGCAGATAGTGCTTATTATGCTTGTAATGAACCAAAGGACTGGGAAATGGTAGGGGGTTATGGACCTCATGGAAATTATACAGATTATACTGCAAGTTATGCTATGTTGTACAAGAAGGAAGGGGTAGACCCATTTAAAACTCCATCAATATATGGTGGAGAGTTTACTTCAAATCCTATGACAGATGAAGAAAAAGAAAGGTATCAACAGATTTTAGATGACTATGATTTAGTTGGTATGCCAGATAAGAGTGTGTTATTAGATAACAGTCTAGACTTTGAATTAGCAGATAACACAGTATTATCTCTTGAGGAAAATAATCAGTTAGCAAACATTAAAGAAAACCTAGATACAGGCAGATTAACCGTTCTAGGTGTTTTTTCAGTATTATGTAAGGTACTAGGAATTATATTATTGATATATGCAATGCTACTTATAGTAGGTTCAATAACGGATAAAATAAACATGTGGGTTGATGTTAGTACAATAAAAGTATTGACCTTTGGTAGAAATACCTTAATAACCAGTGAAGACGATCAAGATGCTGACGTTAAGGGTATGATAACCATAAAACAGATGGCATTTAGGATAGTAATAGTATTTTTGATAGGATTGTTGTTGCTCACACCTCTTCCTTTGAGAGGGTATTCTTTAATTCTTAAATTATTTTCCAAAGTTTAAAGTATAGAAAATGTTGATATTTGAAGTAGGATGAATCAGTTTAAGAGGTGCTTATGAAAATAAAGAAATTTTATAGAATTATTGCTATTTTTTGTGTGTTGGTTACTCTTGGGGAGGTAAATGTAAATACTGTATTTGCTGAGGATAGTTCCAAGGATAATACAAATCAAAGTAGTACACCTAAGTATGAGGAATATAAGACATTTTATCAAAATGATCCTAGATATGATGGGGTACGAATAGGGGACTCAAATGATTCAGCTGATAACGTTCCAAGAAGGGGTTGTAAATTAACTGCTCTTTGTATGATGATGGCTTATGCAAATCCAGACTTACAGGATTATGATAAATGGAATCCTAAGATATTTGCAGGACATAACGAATGTTTCACTTCAGGAAATGCTTATTTTAACTGTCAGCATACAATCGACCCTAAATGGAATTCTGAAAGAATGTCTATACATTCAGGAGAGCGAGGTTTTGTGTATGGAAATGCTGATAGTGCTAAGAAGGTAATAACAGATTTACAGAATAATGGCTATTTTGTAATAGTGGAAGCTACACCCCCTATTGCATCCTCTACAGCTCATTGGTCAATGGTTGTAGGGTTTGATGATAAAGGTGACCCTAATATAGTAGATACTGTTAGAGATACAAATGGTGAAGTTGTTCATAAGTCTGAAACATGGTTTCCATATATAGATTGTATAGAGTACTATGAGTATGAGGGGTTAAAATCGTTGGATGCCTTTAAAAATGCTAAAGTAAATATTGGTAATTCTAAGAATGGTGCTAATGCAGATAGTCTTAAATCAGGAAACACTCCTATGCCTTTAACGGGTATGGAAGATTATATAGATATATTGTCAGATAAAAGGGAAAATGTAGCTTTAGTAGATAGTAGTTACTTAAGTAAATCAGAGCAGAATAAATTAGCAGAAACAAAAACAAACATGACAGCAACTACAAGAAATGTGTTAGGATGGTTTTCTGTGTTATCTAAGTTTGTGGGTATTATCTTGATGATATACTCAATGTTATTGCTAATAGCCATGATTATAGATAAGATTAATGTATGGGTAGATGTGAAACTAACGAAGGTATTATCATTTGGAATATGGGAATTATATACAGATGATGGCATAGATATTGGTTCAGGAAACAAAAGACTGTTATCAATGAAACAGTTAGGTATCAAGATAGTTATAATATTTTTAATTGGTATGACTTTATTAACAACAATACCTCTTAAGATATATGTACTGTTATATAAAATTTGGTAATCAAGGAGTTGAATATAATGTATTTTGAAATGAATTTACAAAATTTAGCTAGTCAGTATGTATCTTTTTATGTAAGATGGCTACAGAGTAATGGAATAAACTTAATAGCAGAGGAATGCTACTATCTTTTGGATTATTCAATAAGCATGATATATGATGTTCCTTGTTCATGGTATACGGAGAGTATTGTATTATTTGGTAATAATTGTATAAATTTTCTAGTAAACAACATAGCAACAGTTTATGCATTGAATTATGAGGCTAGGGTAAGTTTAGTTTCATTATGTCATAGTTATTTAATTGCTTATTATAATTAAGTTGCTTATATTTATAATTTATGGTAATATTTAAATCAATAAGGAGGATTGGTTTAGTTTATACCTATAAGATATTGATATGAATAGAAGAAAAACAAGTAATTATGGTCATGTCAAAATAAAAGAAGATAAAAAATGCTGTAATTGTGGAAGAGTAATTAATGCAGGTACAGTGTGCTTATCCGTAAACCCTAGGAAGAAGGGAAGAGTTTGGTACTGTAATTTTTGTGAAGGTGAGCAAAATAAGAGAGAAACTGTCAAAAAAAATATAGAAGATATTAAAGCTGAGATGGAATGTGTTCCTTTTGGTGATGAGGGTGCATATTTTGCTTACTGTAATTATTTAGCAGAGTTGGAAGAAGAATATGATGAACTTATGTAAAATGGAGGATAACCTACATGAGAATAGATGAATTAACACCAGTAAAATATTATGAAGATATGGGAATATGGCTTAAAAGAGATGATATGTTTGAGATCTGTGGAGTAAGAGGAGGAAAAAGTAGATCGGCTTACCAGGTAATACAACAGTTGTTAGCAAAAGGTTACAAGACTATGGTAACAGCAGGAAGTAGACAGTCTCCACAGTGTGAGATTGTTAGTTTCATATGTGAAGAACTGGGTATTCCTTGTAAGGTATTTATGCCAAGGGGTGCTAATACATCTGTAATAAATCATATAGAAAAGAATAAGAATACAGAGATCATAAGAGTAAATTGTGGGTACAACAATGTAATCATAGCGAGATCACGGGAGTATGCTACAGATATGAATTGTGGTTATGTTCCTTTTGGTATGGAATGTGCTGAGAATGTTGAAGTTACAAGTGAACAGGTACAGAATATTCCTAAGGATTGCAAGAGAATTGTAATTCCTGTTGGCAGTGGTATGAGTTTTAGTTCTGTTGTAACAGGAATGACAAAGTATGGTATAAATAAACCTATTCTTGGTGTAAGGGTAGGTAAAGACCCATCAAAAATAATACGTGAGTATGCTCAGGGTATTGACTTCACAGATTATGAGATATTGAGTAGTCCATATAATTATCACGATAGTGTAGAAAGATTCGTTGGTGATTATCAGTTAGACCCTATATATGAAGCTAAGTGCTATGATTTTCTTAAGGAAGGGGATTGCCTGTGGGTAGTTGGTAGGAGATTGATGTAAAGGGGGTTATTGGTAATGGAATTCTATCTAATGAATAAAGATAATATTGTAGTATGTTTTAATGTAGTTAGAACTCCGTTAGGTGTAAACTATAATATATTAGGAGATGTTATAGGAGCTTTACCTAGAGACTTAAAAGATATTTCTGATTGGATTAAAAGCAGGTATATTTTATCACATAGAGCAGATATATCTGCTCTATTTACACAACTGGGGATAGTAAATATAGAAGATTATATAGAAATTACTAACTGTATATCTTTAAATGATACCTTTTGGGTTAAGTCTGTTGATTCAAATAAAAATTGGAACTCGGTATCACCTTATAGAAATAGTTTAAATAAGACAATATCAGAGTTTTCTTTCACAGGCGGTAAGGTGAATGGTAAGTATATAACTGGTTCTCCAGATTTTTCTACAGGTGGTAATTTTCCCAAGTGTTGGAAGAAGGTTAATGGTGGTATATATTTATATAAGGCAGGAACAAGTGGTGCATCAAATGCAGGTTTAGAACCATTTTCTGAAGTGTTTGCTTATCAGTTGGGTAAGTATTTAGGGTTAGATTGTTTAGAGTATAAATATGGTTATTATAAGAATACTTGTGTATCTACATGTCGTAATATGTGTAATGAGGATATAGGTCTTATATCTTTTAGAGATTTGATATGGGATAGTATCACAGATTATAATAAGGTGTTTAATTATGTTAAGAACAACAAAGTAGAGATGCAGAAAGTAATAGATATGTTGTTTTTAGATTCTTTGTTGTGTAATGTAGATAGACATTTTGGTAATATCTCATTTTATGTGAATAATGCTACCCAGCGTATTGTAGGAATGTCTAGTATCTATGACAATAACTTAAGTTGTATTCCATACTATATAGAAGATGAGGATTTAATATATTACATCAACGATATAAGGGCTAAGGATGGAAGAACATTTGATGAATTATATGATATGATTAAGTGTAAACGAACTAGAAAACTTCTGCAAGAAGCAGGAAAATTTAAGTTTAAGAAGATAGGAGTACCTAAAGCAGATGCTAGAGTGCCTATATTAAATAGGATGCTTGAATATAGAATTAATTGTTGTTTGGCGAGATAATTATTAAAGTAGTTGTAAGATATGTAAAAGAAATAAGAAAGTTTACAGACGATAAATTATAGTTGAGGGTTTCATAAATGTCTGAAGTATGTTTAAAACCAAAAGTATGTAACTTATGTGGTGGAAAGGTAATTTACACAACAAATAAGATAATATATAGAAAACAGTATGGTAACGGTAAGATTTACTATTGTGTAAATTGTCATGCTTATGTGGGTACTCATAAAGATGAGCCACGGAAAGCTTTGGGTATATTAGCTGACCATGAAATGCGAGAGTTAAAGGTAAAGTGCCACGAGCTTTTTGATAAGAGATGGAAAGAAAGTGAGAATAAGAGTAAAGCAAGAAAGGAACAATATACTTGGTTATCTGAAAGAATGGGTATTCCTCTTAAGGAGTGCCATTTTGGGTGGTTCGATAAAGACCAGCTATTAAAAGCAATAAGTATATTAAATGAGGAGTGATAGTATGTTTAAAACCAAGAGATTTTTATATGATATACTAGAGAAGAATGTATTATACAAGCCAAGTTGTTCTAGTATAATTGGTTCTAGGAAAATAGGAAAAACTATATTATTACTGCAGTTAGAAGAAAATCATAAAGAAGATACTATTTATATAGATGGTAGTACAGATCTTAAAGGAAGTGTAGATTTTAAGAGCTTATATGAAGGGTATATTGAAAAAGGTATAAAGAATGTATTAATAGATGAAGTATGCAAGATTGATGAAGAACTTATATCTGACTTCATATCTATTACTAAGCTGTACTCAAGTAAGCTTTGTTTCATAATAACTGGTAGCGTTGGTGTATCAGTAAGCAAGATTTGTGATAGCATAGGGAGGGGTGGGGAAGAGTATGTATTACCACCTATAATGTATATAGAATATCTTTGTTGGGGTAGTGGAATATTAAATGTAAACTTAAAGGATATTAAAAAGCTAACAAATTACGATAAGTATATTTTGTATATTAAGAGACAAAATATTGGTACTACCTCAAACCATCTTCAGTATATAAAAGAAGTTGTGTCAGATACTTTGGATTCTTATTTACGAAGAACATCCTTAGGAGATAACAGATTAGATATATCTATGCAATCTATTTATGATGCTGTTAAGTATATATCCGTTTGTCAGTTTGTGTATGAATCAAATTCGAAGGATTTTATATCAATTCCTACGTTATCTCAGGAAGTAAGAGATGAATTGGGAGAAGAGTATAAAAAAGTAAAAGCTAGATGGAACTTGTCAAAAAGAACAATAAAATATGTAATAAGTTTATTGTATGGGTGTAATTTAGCTAGAGAGACTGGAATATATGAGGGTAGTAGCTTAAATGTAGAAAATGTAAATTTAGCAGATAACATTGTAAGTGCTTGTGTATTTGAATATCCATGGTTAAGTAGTTTATGTTTATCTCCATTAGTTCAAAATGACGATTCATTTATAGATTTATGGGTTGAGAACTCAATATTATTGAGGGAGTCATATATTTACCCTTTCTATGATAAATATAGAAATGATAATAAAAATGAGATAGACACCATATATGAGGTAGATTATGGTAACTTTCATGGATTGGAAGTAAAAAATAGACCATGTGAAAATGTAACTAGGTCTTATATATCTAACATAAAGAATCTGTCAAAGAGAGTAGGGTTAGAAGATATTTATTTAACATGTTCTGATAACCCTAAAGGGGATTTTAAAGATATATTCTTAAGCTTAGATAAGGTTGTAGCAGGTATGGAGCTGGAGTACATGTCTTTATTATCAGAGGGAGAGGTATATTCTACATTAAGTGTAGATAAGATAGTAGAAAAGTATTTTGGGTAATATTTTAAGGAGGTATAGTTTATGCTAAATATAGTATTTGGTAGAGATAACTGCAAAGATAAAAAGTATATCTTAGATCCAAGGATATATTTTACAAAGCATAAAAAGCCAGAGTGGTTTCAAGATGATTTTGTTAGAAGGTTTCTATATGATATCGATGGTTCTAAGGTACTATTTGAAGAAGCATTAATTAATAGACATGGTCATGGTATTAGTACAGAAAAGATGTCAACTGGTTGTAAAACTTTATGCTGTATTTATTATGATAGAGAGGGTAAAACATTTAACGGTTCTGCTATGGGTGATAATTGTATACCTTATTATATGGCTATTGCTCGAAAAAGAGATGTTAACTTGTTTTATGAACACTTTGCAGATATAGAGTCCAAGTATTTTGAGGAAGGATTAATATACTATAATGGTCATATAGTAAGCGAGTATGAGTTTGAAGATTTATATTCGGAGTGGTGTAAAGAAAACTAGGAGGTATATATGAAGTATACAGTCACGTTTGAGAATGAAGAAGATGATACTTATACAAGTATAGAACTGTATAGTCATTATACTTGTATATTGGGAAAATATAGTGGAGAGGGTAAATCTTACTTTTATGATTATGTAGAAAGCGGTATGTCCGATGAATCAGTTGAAGTAACTATTGAGGGACCAGAACATGTAGAATTTACATTGGCTACAGAAACAACAATAAAAGCTATTTTAGGTAACCCTAATAAATTGGTAATACTAATAGATGAGGCAGCAATGTTTAACTCAAAGTTAATAAAAGAGATAAATAAATCTCACCATTTATTTATATGCATAACTCGTGCTATGCCTTTTAAATTAGATTGTCCTTTGGAAGGGTTATACTATTTAAAAGATGAAAATGAGTCGTTTGACATATATAGAGTGCCTAAACTACCATTAGCTACTGACTTCTCTAAAGAGTATACAATAGTTTGTGAGTCTCAAAGTGGAAAATCAGAAAGTCAGTTGTTATCAACATATCTTAGAGGTGTAATATCAGCTAAGGGTAGGGACAACATTGCAGCAAAAGTGAGAGCTATAAATGGAAATGTTCTTGTATTTGCAGACTTAGGTAATATAGGGAGAGCATATAGGCTGTTAATGAAACGCTGTAGTCAAAATCCAGATATATGTTTTTATAATTATGAGTGCTTTGAGCAGATGATGCTAGAAAGTTCTTTAGTGAACTTTATGGGTAATAAAGTGGATATTCCATATGATGAATTTGAATTTCTTTCAATAGAAAGATATTATGAGAAAGCATTAGAGCTTAAAACTCAAGGTACTTCAATAGAATATAAACATAATAATCCAGTATTAAAAGAACCATATGTGGATAAAGAGAATTTCAGCAAGGTATTTGATGGTGAAACTGCTAAAGGTATAAAAGAGTATATAGAAAAGTTTGGCAGTATATAATAAATATGTTAAATTAGGAGGAAAACAACATGAGAGGAAGTAATGGATGGACACAAGATAACAACGGAATGCCTATGCAGGAAGGGGGTAATGGTGGGAACCCATTCAATAACTCGCAGGGTAATGTAAACAATGGGTATCAGAGCCAGGTAAACAATCAGAATATGAACACAAATAGTTCATACCAGCAGTCAGAACCTGAAGCACAGGTACTAACAAGGGAGATGTATACTGACCCTTATAGGAATTCAATGCCACAGCAGGGTTCAGTAAGACAACCTAGGGTAAACACTGGTGGAAATCAGCAGAGACCTCAGGTTGGTATGGGTAACAACCAGCAAACTGCTAATATGCAGAATAGAAGTATGCAGGGTAATTACCCTCAGAGAAATGTTCAGACAGGTGGAGTTGGTAGTGGAAATCAGCAGAGACCTATGCAGAACAGAAGTTATCAAGGCAATCAGGATTCAAGTGCAAATAAGAGTAAGACAGGCTTATGTGTTCTTTTATCTGTAATTTGCACATTGCTTGCTATTATAGTAATACTTGTTGTTATGAGTAAGTTTGGTTATGTACAGTTTGGTAAGGAGGTTAAAGTACCTGAGAAATCAACGGAGTCAAGAGTTGATGACGAAATGACTTCAGAGTATTCTTGGAGTACAACAGAATCTACCACAAGCACAGAATTCACAGAAACAGATACAGAAAGTTCAACAATAGTAACAGAAACTACAACAACTGCACCTACAACAGAGGAAAATAAGACAGAGAAGTCATCAGAAGTCAATAATAGCTCTACAATGGGTAACTTAGGAACAGGAACTATTACATTACCTGATGGTTTTACTTCTTCCCAGGTAGATGTGGGTAGTAGTGATATTGTTTGTTATTCTGCATCGGATGAAAGTGGAAATAACAGTATAACATTAATGAGTATTGCAAATGACAACATTAAGACATATACAGATGGTGTAGTAAAACAGATGGAGTCTTATACAGATAAAGAGATTACTAAGAGTTCGGGAAAATGTGGTAGTTATGATGCTACAGTAGTCAGCAGTTATCTTACACAGTATAAGAAATACATGAAAGTATACATCTTTACTACAGATAAAGACGAATATATTCATTATGTTGCTATAGAGAGTCCTCAGAAGGATAGTTCAGACGGTAGTTGGTCTATCTTATCATTAGAGGATTATGTTAAGACTTATAAGTAAGGAGACGCATTGAAGAAGTTAAAACATGTAAAGGAGAGTCTAGAGAAAAGGCTCTCCTTAAATTTTAAGATCTATATAATAGTAGGTGTGGTATTGCTTATACTTGCAATACTAGGTGCAGGGAATTTAAATAGGAGATATAAGAATAGTGTAAATTCTGCTGTAAAAAATACTATTTCTGTAATAGATAAGTAAAATTTTTAGGGTAGAGTTGCTTTTTTATATGAATTGTTATATACTTAATTGCAGGTTGTATATTTAAGGTATATTAGAAGAAAGGTGTTTACGAATGATAGCAAAAAATCATTATGATGATTGTCCTTTTGGTTGTAATGTAAATGGTAAAATACTTGATGTAGAGACAAAGCAACTCATTCCTTGTCCTCATTGTAGTCAGAAAAAGAAAGACTTAATGAAGCAGGGTTATGTTGAATCAGAAGCGGATGAAATTGTTCCTCTTTCAACTGTCTTAGGGATAGAAAATGAGTACTTATCTACAAAGTTTGTATATGACGTGGTAATTCCAGACGGTGAGAAAGTATTTATCGACGAAGAGTCCTTAAACTGGCAGAGAGATGTAGCTGATAATGTGTATCTCGGTATGACAGTAGGGGATCTTCCTGATAGTAGCTTGTGTTTTGGAATAGGCATAAAGGGTAAAGCAGAGAGACTTGCTTACCCTATGTTAGCAAAGGCATACTTAGCAGGTTTAAGTATAGCAAAGTTTATTACATGCACTGAGTATGCTAGAATGAGTTTAGATTCTAGTATTGATTTAAGTAGTTTCTTTAATTCAGATGTATGTATGATGCTTATAAACGAAGGATGTACACTGGGAGATTTATCAACGGCTAAGGGTTTGATGCAGATTAGATCGTTAAAGGGTAAACCTACAATATTTATATCAACGTGGACAGTAGAGGCTTGTAGTGTACTTTTGGATTATGTTTCTGAGAATAGTTTTTCTTTGGCGAAGCCTGTATTTGTTAAATACAAGAGTTCAAAGAATAAAGGGCATTCAAGTTATATTAACGGTATTCTTGGAGTAGAAAATAAATCTGTAAATACAGGTAATACTGTTTCAATGAGTGAGTTGATTAGGTAAATATAGAAAAAGTTTTTTCACATATATTGCAGTATGTTTGATTCTATGGTAAGCTTATATCAACTTAAAAAGTTAGCGACTTATTTTTATAGGAGGTATAAGTTATGAAAGATAATAGAAGAAAGAAAATTTATATGGCACTTGGTGGGGTAGCAATTGTTGCTATGATGGGTATAAGCTTTGTAAGCATTAGAGGTTGTATTCGCAGTAATGTAGCAACTCCAACAGATGCAACTGCAACAGATGCAGTTAGTGAGGTAACTACAGTAGTCACTAAGACTACAGAGGTTGTTACAACTGAGAAATCCAAGTCGAATAATAAGAAAGGCGGTAGTATCTCTGGTGGTGTCAAAGGGGATCATAGCACTAAGGAGAGTACGTCAGAAGAGAAATCAGATGACAACGATACCAAGACACCAGGTACAACTGAATACACAGGAAACACTGAAGAGCCTACTATTCAGAATCCAACAACAGAGGAAGCAACAACAAGAGAACCTGTTACTGAGAAACCTACAACTGAAGAGCCTACTACTCAGAGTCCAACAACAGAGGAAGCAACAACAAGAGAACCTGTTACTGAGAAACCTACAACTGAAGAGCCTGTGACAACAGAGCGTCAGCATAATTGGGTTGCTGTAAAGCATGAAGCTGAGGTAAAGCCAGCGTGGAGAGAAGAAGTTCATACTACAGAAACACATGTTGTATGTAATGGCTGTGGGGAAGATTTCTATGTGACAGGTCATAAAGGAGATTATGATTATTATGATGCTCACTCAATGAAATGTGGTGCATCATATGGATCTAGAAAAGTAGATGTAGTATCATATGTAGATCATCCAGAAGAGGTAATTAAGGAAGCGTATACATCATATAAGTGTAGTACCTGTGGTGCAACAAAGGGAGATAAATAAGTTAACAAACTAAATAATATAAACCTTTATGAGAGTCAGTTATGTAAAAGTAACTGGCTCTTTTCATTATATATAAGGGAAACTAAGCAAAGGAGGAATCAAAAGTCATGTGAAAAATAAGTAAATTTTAGTTTAAGGTGATTTTTGAAGAAGAAGGAGGAACAAGAGAATGAAAAGGAATTGTAGTAAGATACTTTCTTTTGTATTAGCAGTTTCTATGGTGTTGAGTAATTGTCCTACTAACTTAGTATTTGCTAAGGATGCTGACACTACAGAAGTTGTAAGTACAGAATCTACATCTGAATTATCCACTGATTTAAACTCAGTAACAATTCAGGAAGTTTCTACAGAAGATACTTCAACAACTGTTGAAAAGGCAACTACTCAGGAGCAGGAAGTTAAAACTGAAGCTAGTACAGAGGAGACTACAACGGAAGTAACTACAGAGGAGGTAACAACCCAGGAATCAACTACTGAAGTAAGCACAACTGAGATTACAACAGAGGTAACTACTACTGAAACAACTACTCAGGAAGCCACTACTAAGGAGCCTACTGTTGAGAAAGAGTTAAACTGGGTAGAAAAGATTCAGCAGAAGGTAGCAAAGTATCAGGAAATGTCTGATGCAGATAAGAGAAGTTTCTTTAAAGAAACTCTTACAAACGTTGAGTATAAGGAGTGGTTTAAAAAGTTATCTAAGGAAGAAATTAAAAGTTTCTTTGGGGTAGATAAAGAACAGTTTCAGAAGGACAATATAAAGTTACTTTTGGAAGACGTTAAACCAGAAGATTACTTAGAGGATATTGATGAAGATGATATTGAAGCTGTATTTGGTCTTTCAACCGATGATTATATTCAATATTTTCCAGAGTTAATTGAACAGTCAGAGGCTAGTTTGGCATCAACTTGCCCAGATAATATAGATTATACTTATTATCTTGCAAATGGAAAAACTTTAAAGGTGCATGTTGTTAGTGCTATAAATCCTGCTTATGCAACTTTAACATATGGTGGTGTGAATACAATTGCATTTTGTGTAGCTCCAGATTATGCATCTCCATTTTCAGATGGGTACTCAGGGACTCAGTACTGTATAAAAGATAAAAATGGTAATTACAGAAGTGCAAGCTCAAATTATTATATCTATGGTTCAGAAGTTAATAGTACGATGAGAAAGCAGTTTATGTATGCCATTTGGAATCAGACAAAAGGAGACCACATAGCAAATCTTTCAAAGAGTTCTATAAATAGTTTACATAGAAATATGTATGGTAAAGCTAATGCTATCCCAAGTAAATCAGATTTTTGTTTAAGTGCCAGTCCTAAAATTACATATAACGAGACGAATAAGATAAATGAGTCAAATGTAATGACTGTTAAAACAGGAACTGATTATATTTCCGCTTATTTACATTTTACAACGTCAGAAAGTGGTGCAGGCTTAAAAATATACACTGTAGATGCTAAGGGTAATACTACTGCATTAAAAAATGATTCTGTTGTTAAATCAGGAACAAAAATAAAGTTTACTGTTGCTAGTGGGTACGAGGGTAAAGTTGGCATAGAGATGTCTCCAAGGTTAACAAGTAATACAAAGAATGCAGCTTATTATATTACAGACATAAAGGTAATATGTACAAAGGAAGTTTTAACAGCTGCAAATAAAGCAGGAAGTTTCAATATTAAAGCACCTCAGGCTTTAGCCTTTCCTCTTGAAGACAGTAAAAGTGTATCCTATTCAGCTAAAGTTCCAGCATTTGGTAGTTTTACTTTAGTAAAAACTCTAACTAAAGAGCAGGAAGAGAACATGAAAGACTCAGGCTATACTCTTGCTAGAGCAAAGTTTTATGTTTATTCAGATAAAGACCACAAGAAGTTGGTAGGTAAGTTTGAAACCGATTCTGATGGTCATGGTCATGTAATCTCAAATTCTTATGACGCATCAGGTACTTGTGGTAAAACTTGTAAGGATAGTAACGATAACGGTGATTATGTTAAAAGAGGTAACCATCATACAATATTCAACTGCCCAGCAGGTACTTATTATATCGTGGAAAAAGTTGCTCCGTACAAAATTATAGATGGTAAAAGGGTTTATTATTTTGGTATTGCAAAAACCAAGGAAGTAATTGTAAAAGCCAATAGTCTTGGTCAGGTAGTAGAGATATCTGAAGCAAGCAAATCAGGAACTATAGGTTTAAAGAAAAAGTCGAATTGTCCAAATGTAACAACTGGAAACAAAATGTACAATATGGATGGTATTCGTTATAATATTTATCAGTGTAAATCCTTAGATAGTAAAACAGTAGATACTTCTGTAGGTGATAAAGGTCTTATAGGGGTATGGCAGATTAAGGCTGAACCAGGAGATTCAAGTGCAAATGGTAAAGTTTTATATAACATATATGATTCTGATGGGCAGGGTTTATATTGTATGCATAATCTTCCAATTAATAAGCAATATATGATACAGGAGGATGCATATTCAGTAGATCCTGATTGTGGTTATTTGGTTGATAAGAACAAGTATTATGTAAAAGTAGAAGATTCCGATGCAGGTACTACTCTTTATGTTGGTAATAAAGAGGATGAAGATGGCAACAAGTATGTTGGTGAAGATATAGCCAATGATCCTGTTCCTGTATCTCTTGTAAAACAGGATAAAGATGGTAATCCTGTAGAGAATTCTAAAGATACTAAATCTCTTGAAGGTGCTATTTTCGAGATGTGTTATTATGATTCTTATGATACAAATTCTACACCTTTGAAGACTTGGTACTTTATTACGAAAAGGAATAGTGTAAATGGTTCTTATTCGATAGGTTATAACCCTAAATACTTACTGTCTAGTTGGAATGGTTCTAAGAGTGATGAATTGTTCTGTGTAGATGATTTTTATGGTTTACCTTTAGGTTCATTTACCATAAGAGAAGTAGAAGCTCCAGAAGGGTACACAACTCAGGATAGCACAATATATGTAAATAATGTTAAATTAGATGGTAGTGTTGTAGAAGGAAGAATTATTAAGAATGAAAGTGATTCTGGTCTTATTTGTGATCTAGGACGTATTAATATTTCAAATGTAAGTCTTGTAATGGACGAACAGTCAGTACGAGGAGATGTAGCATTCTCTAAGATAAACTTTAAGACTAGAAAGTCAATGGCAGGAATACCTTTCAGAATTACTAAGATAAATGCAGACGGTACTGACGGTGAAAGCCATGTTGTGGTAACAGATCAGAATGGTATTTATCGCACAGAGTCAGGATTTATACCACATACAAAAGATACCAATGGAAATGATAATACAACTCAGTATAGTCCTAAGGGTGTATGGTTTGGAGACATCACCAAGGTTAATAACGAGGTTGGAGCTTTAGACTATGGTACATACAGACTTGATGAGATAAGATGTGAAGCTAATAAGGGTTTACAGCTTGAAACAGGTATAACATTTACTATTGAGAATCATGGAACTACTGAAGTTTTGGGTACAGTTTCAAACGTACCAGAACCAGTAATCTCAACAACAGCAGAAAATGCAGATGATAGAACAAAGTTAATCTACGATAAGGAAAATGCCACAATAATTGACCATGTAGACTACAAGTATTTAACAGTTAATACAAGTTATCAGCTTGAAGGAGAGCTTAGGGTTAAAGATGGTACAACTACTGGTAAATCAATAGGTGTAAAATCTACGTCAGAAGTATTCAAGACTCCATCAGAGTACAAAGAGTCAAAACATGAGATATGTGGTAACAAAGATATAACATTCAAATTCAATGCATCTCAGTATGAAGGCAAAGAGTTTGTAGTGTTTGAGAAGTTGTATAAGATTAAGAGCAATGGCACTAAGGAGCTTGTTACAAGTCATGAAGATATCAATGATGAAGGTCAGACAATTTATCTTCCTAAGGTATCAACAACTGCAACAAATAAGAGTACTAAAAATCATATGGCATATGCCAATGGTGAAGTAACAATAAACGATGAAGTAACAATAACAAGTATCAATCCTAAACTTCAGTATGTTGTAAAGGGTATTGTAATGGATAAGTCCACAGGGAAGGCTTTGCTTGTAAACGGAAAGCAGATTACAGCAAATGTAAACATCCCAACAGAAGACTTAAAGATTGTAACTTCAGATAACAATGCAAGCACAATAACAGTACCTGTTGAGTATACATTTGATGCTACAGGTCTTGAGGGTAAAGATGTTGTTATTTATGAGTATTTGTATGTAAATGGTAGTGATAAGGTTATAGCAAGTCACGAAGATATTACAGACATGAATCAGACAATTCATTTCCCAAGTTTAAAGACTAAGGTAGTAAATGATGCAACAGAGACGAATATGTGTAGTTTAGAGGGTATAACAAATATCACTGATACTGTAACATATGCAGGTCTGCTTGCAGGCGAATATACTATGAAGGGTAAGGTTTATGACCCGCTTACAAATAAGCCACTTCTTATTGATGGTAAGGAAGTAACTGGTGAGACAAACTTCACAGTAGATTCATATATCAGCGATGATGTTAAGGTTAAATTCTCATTTGAGGGTAAAGGTCTTAACGGAAGAAAGTTTGTAGTATTTGAAGAGTTGTATCAGGGTGATAAGCTTATTGCAGATCATTCAGATATTTCAGATGCAGATCAGACATTCAAGTTCCCTGATGTTGGAACTAAGGCTACAGATGGTATAACAAACAATCATATTGGTTTTGCTACAGGTAAGGCAACAATCAATGATGAAGTAGCATATAGCAACTTAATTCCAGGCAAAGAGTATACAATCTCTGGATATCTTATGGATAAGGATACTGAAAAGCCATTCCTCATCAATGGAAAGAAGGTTGAGTCAAGCACAACATTCACTGCAGAGAAAGAGGAAGGTACTGTAACTATCACATATGAGTTTGATGCTAGTGCTTTACAGGGTAAAACAATCGTAGTATTTGAAGATCTTTATTACAAGAAGATTCATGTAGTATCTCATGCAGACATCAATGATAAAGATCAGACAGTTAAGTACCCTAAGCTTACAACAACAGCTAAGAGTACAGATACTGAAGAGAGACTCGTAATACCTAACAAGAAGGTAACAGTTGTTGATACTGTTAAGTATGAGAATGTTCTTGTAGGTGAAACATATGATGTTACAGGTTACTTAATGGTACAGGGTACTAATAGCCCACTTCTTGTAAATGGTAAGAAGATTGAGGCTAAGGGTACATTCAAGGCTAAGGCTGAGAGTGGAACAATAGACCTTACTTATAAGTTTGATGGTACAGGCTTAGAAGGACAGTCTGTTGTAGTATTTGAGAATCTGTATTTAGGTGAAGCACAGGTTGCTAAGCATGAAGATATTACAGATGAAGGTCAGACAATTCACTTCCCTAAGATTGGTACTACTGCCAAGGATGGTAAGACAAAAACTCATACAGGTAATGCTACTACAGATGCAACAATAGTAGATACTGTTAAGTATGAGAACCTTGTAGTAGGTAAGAAGTATACAGTTAGTGGATACCTCATGGTTAAGGATACAAACAAACCATTCTTAATCAATGGTAAGAAGGTAACTGCAAGTACAACATTTACAGCAGATTCTGCTAATGGTACTGTAGACCTTACTTATAAGTTCGATGCAACTGCTCTTAGGGGTAAGGATGTAGTAGTATTTGAAGATGTGTACTACAAGGATATAAAGGTAGCTACTCATGCAGATATAAATGACGAGGATCAGACAATCAAGTATCCATCAATCAAGACTACTGCTACATGTGATGGAAGTAAGCAGGTTGCTAGAAAGACAGCAGTTAAAATTACTGATAAGGTAGCATATGAGAATCTTGTAAAGGGTTCTAAGTATACCATGAAGGGTATACTGATGGATAAGGTAACTGGTGAGGAACTTGACGTACGTGATGAAGTTGAAACTGAACTTGAGTTCACAGCAAAGGGTAACGATGGCGAGATTAATATGGTTTATACAATAGATACTACAAACATCAACAAGACAGATATTGTTGTATTTGAGTATCTGTATGATGAGAATGGTAAGTTAATTGCATCTCATGAAGATATAAATGATGAAGATCAGACTGTACATGTACCAGAACTTCCACCAAAAGATACTCCAAAAACTGGGGATAATTATCCTGTTGTACCAGTGATACTTGTTGGCTTAGCATCATTCTTAGGATTAGGAATTATAATGTTCCTTAAGAGAAGAAAGAAGAATGCATAAGATAAAATAAAACTTAATAGAAAGTTTTTCAACCACCTTTGGGTATATCCTGAGGGTGGTTGTTTTAGTTAGCAGGGGTTTATTTAATTATTATGTATTTGTTTACAATACAAGAGTATGTTGTATTAAAGACAGTTATCTTCTAGTAATTAGAATATAGTTGTCTTTTTAAATTTCTGTTAAAATCTAAGGAAGAGGTTGTTATTTTTAAAGATATTCGGTAAAATGTTAGTATATTCTAGGTAGGTTATATTTATATTTATATAGGAGGTATAAGATTTTGAGTAGTACAAGTTTCATTGAGTCATTAAAGAATGAAATTAGTGCCAATGGGTATGATGATAACTCAATCGCCAGACTTGAGGGTGAGGAAAGAGTTAGAAAGAGACCTGAGGCTCTTTTAGGTTCAAAGGGTATAGATGGTGCAAAGCACACCATTGTGGAGATCATCGGTAATGCTACAGATGAAAGATTATCAGGTTTTGGCGATAAGCTGGACGTAACATTACATGAAGATAACTCAATCTCCGTAAGAGATTATGGTAGAGGTGTTCCACTTGGATGGAATGAGAAAGCAGGAGACTGGAATTACTATCTCATATATGAGGAGTTGTATGCAGGTGGTAAGTATGGTGATGATAAGAAACAGGACGTATTAAAGAAGATAGATGAAGCTAATGCATGGGACGGTTTCCATCTGTTAGATTTTCCAGGAATGGTATCTATTGGATTAAATGGTCTTGGTGCAGCAGCAACTCAGTGTTCTTCTTCATTTTGCGAGGTAGTGTCATACAGAGATGGTAAGGCAAGTAGAATGAAATATGAAGGTGGTAAACATGTTCTTGATGAGCTGGAAGTAACAGATACAGATGAGCCTAATGGTACTTTGGTTCATTGGAAGCCCGATGACGCTATTTTCACAGATACAAACATTCCATCAAGATGGCTAAGAGATTTATGCAAGAAGGTATCATATGTATCAGGATTTACTGTTACATATACACACAATGATAAGTCTGAAGTATATGAGGGTAAGTCTCTTGAGCAGGAAATGCTTGATTCTGTAGAGTATGCAGTTGGTTCAAACAACATGGTACACATGGTCGATAATGAAGGCGATATCTGTGTATGTGAAGCTGAAGTTATACTTGGATCAAGTGGAAGAGGTTCAGAGTACTTCCACAATAAGGTAGAAGTAAGAGGTGGTGTTCATTCTACATCATTTAACACTGCTGTTGCAGTATTCTTTGATGGCTTAAGAGGTGAATACAACATAAGATTTAAGGAAACCGACTATGCAGGAAAGATTTCCATCATCTCAAGTACACTTTCCAACAAGATGTCAGTTCGTGGTCAGACTAAGGATTATGTAGACGACCAGTTCATTTACATATGTCTTTATGATTGTATCTTGAATATACTTAAGCAGGAATATGCTAAGGGTAATCCATGGCTTATGAAGGTTGTACATGATGCTGTTGAAAATGCTCACAATAGAATAGCACTTGCTGAAATGTCCAAGAACCTACAGTCTGTAGAGAGGACTATTAAGCGTCATAAGGCATCTGAGAAGTTCACATCTTGTGAAGCATATGAGAATGGTAAGGTTGATGAGGTTGAGTGTTTCATCGTAGAGGGTGATTCAGCAGGTGGTCGAGTTAAGACTGCAAGAAATGCCTATTATCAGTGTTTGCTTGCCATTAGGGGTAAATCTCTTAATGTGTATAAGGCAACTATAGAGAAACTGGTTGCAAACAAAGAAATTAGAGACATGATAGCAATGCTTGGTTGTGGCATCGACTTGGGTATTGAGGGGTATGAAAGTTTTGATATCAAGAAACTTAAAGTAGGAAAAATCATTTTTCTTGCTGATGCCGATATAGATGGTAATCATATACTTATGCTGTTATTCTTAATATTCTACAAGCTGTTTCCAGAGCTGTTATATGAGGGTAAGGTATATGTGGCTGAGACTCCATTGTATGTCATCAACTGCAAGGATAATAGTTCAGTATTCTGCATGAATGAAGATGAACTTGCAGAAAAGAGAAAAGAGATTGGTGAAGAGAATATCTACTCTGTAGATCGTTTTAAAGGTCTTGGTGAGACTGAGGCTGATGTACTTTGGGATACAACTCTTAACCCTGAGACAAGAGTACTTCGACAGATTAAGCTTGAAAGAAATGATATGGAGCTTACTGATGTACTCGAGGTACTGTTTGGAAAGTCAACAGCAAGAAGAAAGCAGGCAATACTCGGATCTATGATTGATAACTTTGATGAAGTTCTCGATGAGAATGAAAACCTGTTTGATATGATAGATGGTATGAATCTTGAGGATTCACTGGATATTGAAGAGGTGGAGTATTAATGGGTAAAAAAGAAAAGGTTAGTAATAGAGTTTGGGTAAAGAGTATTAAGAACTCTTTATCCAGACTTTATGACGATAGCGTTTTTAGGTTCTTGGTTGCATTTGTACTTGGAATTGCTGTAATGTGGGTAGTAATTAGGGGTGCTATTGTTTCTATAAATAGTATGGTACTTAGGGATAATGCTTATGCAGCAGTAAGGTATTGTACTGCTGTTGATGAATATGATGCCGATGAGATAGATACTATATTAGAATGTTCACCATACGTAGATAAAATATATGAGTCTGTTGTGAATAAAACCATTATAAAACCCATTAGTATGTCTAAATATTGCAAAGATATGGGTATATATTTAATTATGAATTGTGTACTTTTTGTGGTACTTTATTTTATCAGATTCAATAAGGACAGTGTGTACTACAAGGCAATATCATACCTAATGCTAATTACAGAGGTAGCAATAGGACTGTCATGGCTGAATGGTCTTACTAGAAACATTAATATAACTTTAATAGTGGGAGCTACATTATTTATTCAGTGGTTTTTTAAGATGTGGATTTTTCGTATTAAAACCAACAATCTTAAAAGTGCTGAAACCGAAAGTTATGAATTTTTGTAAGTTTTTAAGAATACTGATTTTGCTGATTTTAGAAGTAAGTAAAATACGGCTAAGAGTGGATAAAATTTCTTTTAAATAAATTCTATTTTCGCCCTGTTTTTGATGGTTGAGTTACTGATAGAGTTGTGAAGTTAAAGGAATTATGTTACAATATAAGTAAGATTAAAAATAAGGAGGACTTATTTCAATGGGTATATATGAAGGACCATCAAAAGGTGCTGAGAGCATCGTAGATGGGTATGTAGATTATGCGATGGCAATTATTTCAGGTAGAGCCGTTCCAGACTTAAGAGATGGTTTAAAACCTGTTACACGAAGAATTATATATTCTTCTCATCAGAATGATAAGAAGATGCTACAGAAGAGTGTTTCATTTGTATCAGATGCAATGAAGTTACATCCTCATGGCGATGGCTCAGTATATGATGCGTTTACGTTACTCACAGATGAGAATGGTTCATGTAATATCCCATTCTTTAAAGCAATGGGTAACCTGGGTAAGGTATACTCATCAACCAGTGCAGCAGCAATGCGATACACAAAGGCAATGCTCAATAAGAATGCAGATGACTTCTTTTATGATAAAGAAGTAATGCATCTTGTACCATCAGAGGAAGGTGAAGGTCTTGAGCCTAGTGTTCTTCCAGCAAGATATCCTGTAGTCCTTGTAAATGGTTCTGAGGGTATTGCGGTATCAGCAAACACTAAGATGGCACCTTATAATTTCGGAGATGTAATAGATCTTGTTATAAAGTACATACAGAAAGGTGATCTTGATATCGAAGATGCTATTGCTCCAGATTTTCCAACAGGGGGTATTCTTGTAAAGAATGATGCAGAGTTAGCTAAGATAATGCTGACAGGTGTTGGTAAGCTGAAGGTAAGGGCAAAAGTAGAGATTGAGGGAAAGTCAATTCTCGTAAAGGAAGTGCCATTTGGCAAGACTGCTGAGGGTATTGTAAAGAAGATCAAGAACAGCAATGTAGATGGTGTATCAAGTGTTATTGATACTATTGGTCGTGATTCGAGAGCACTTGTAACCATCAACTGTAAGAGTAAGAGGGTAGTTGAAGAAGTTTTGCTTACTTTGTACAGAATGAACATTCTTCAGAATGTTTTCAAAAGCAACATTCTCGTAATAAAGGATGGAGAGCCTAAGATACTTGGTGTGTTTGGTGTAGTTAAAGAATGGGTAGCTTGGAGAAAGCAGGTACTTGTTGAGAAGTTTAACAAGGATATAGAGGCTTTACAGCCGGAGAAGATAACATTAGATTACTTTTTAAAGCTTGTGTCAAACGAGGAATGGAAGGACGAGTATGTACGAAGACTTACTAAGGTTGGTAAGTCATCTTGTGATGAGTATTTACAGGAACTGTTTGAAGACATACCTAAAGATACTAGGGACTGGATTTATGATAGAAAGGGTTCTGCCTTTAACAGAGGTGGTTCTTATAAGGCAAGATATGATGCTTTGTTAAGCACAGAGCAGCAGTACCTTGCTAATCTCAATGATCTTGATACCTATATCGTAAACGAGTTAACAGGCATAAAGAACGAGAAAATGGTTGAAGGTTACTGCAAGCGTAAGACTAAGATAACAAACAAGGATTACAGATTTTCAAAGATTACTGAGAGTCCTGAGTATGTGGATAATTCATACTGTGTGTATACTCTCTTAAAGAATGGCTTTATGCTTAAGACAAGAGATAAGGTTGGAGTAGAACCTGAAAGTGTTTTGTGTGAGGTAGAGTCTACTGCTGATGCTATCCTTATTGGATTCGATTGTTTTGGTAGGATAGTAAGGGTATTTGGTAAAGAGATTCCATTCTCTCCATCAGTGGAAGAAGGTACATATATGCCTAAATACTTTGATGCTACTTTTGAACCTAACTATAAGTTATTGTACATTTGTCCTATAGATGGCAAGCAGAGAATGCTTGTATATAGGGATGGATATATAGGTTTCTTAGATACAGGTGAGTTCCAGGATAAGAAGAATACCAGAGTAATAAACAACGGTGTTTGCCTTGCGGTAAGAGATAAACTTCTTGAGGTAATTGAAGAAGATGATATACCTAGTTATCTTCTTTTGGCAGGTGAAGAAGGTGATAGAATCCGTATGGGTATTGTACCAACAAAGGGTATCGCTGTAAGATCAAGACTTAGTAGAGCTAAGGTTCTTAATGGTGATAGGATTAATACAAGTTATATCAAAGGGTTCAGAAATGGGTATGAACTTGCAGCTTTCATGCATAATCCCGATGATTATCTTGGTAAGTATAAGTGGTATAAGGACGAATTTATAGGCGATCCTGAGGAAGTTAAGGATGGAAAATACTTAGATGTTTGTTTGGACTTGGAGATCCCACAGTAAACATGTAGGAGGATAGATTATGAGTAACAAAGAAGAGACTGATTTCTATTCAGATGAAAATTTACAGTCTGTTGAAGATGTAGATTTGGATATATCAAATGATACCCAGGTGGTAGAGGAAGACTCTACCCCTAAGGGTACATCAGATAGTTCTGAGGATGATGGAACAGTTGTAAATGAAGAGTCTCTTGCTAAGACATATACAATAGATGTTGGTGATATGGAATTAGAAGTAGAGGATTCTGAAGATGATGAAAACGTATTTTCTCCAGATGAACGTCTTAAGTTTTTTGCAGATGAGCTTATGTCTAACTGTTTTGGTAAACAACGTAGCTTAGAAACAAAACTGTATGCTCTTAATAAACTTATTGAAATATCAAACCCGAACGTATTTAGAGACGAGAATTTTATATTATATAATATTATATATAATTTCAAGGCGAAGTTACGAACAATTGATATTGATGAAGAGTTTGTTAAACTGTATCTTATGCGTAATAAGGGCTTAATTACTAAGTCGAGATTACAGATTGATATATCAGCATATGGCGAAGTTGATGGAAGTCAGGAACTTGGGTATATAAGCGGTGTTGTAAAGCACTTTAAACGTTTACTTACAATGCCAGACTTGTCTGAGATCGAATACAACACTATATTCGAGAAGTATATAATCGAGTATAAGGCTATAGAAGCTGAAAAGGTATACTCTAAGGCTCAGTTGATACTTACTGATGGTTTAAAGGTCAGGAGTAAAGTTTGGTCAGGGTTTGAAGATAGCTACAATTTTGTAAGAAGAAAACTTGCTGAAATTGAGGGTGTAAACAACGCAGAAAAGGGTACTGGTTTTAAGAATGCCAGAGAGCTCTTAATGGAAGAGTCTGAGGCTAATAAGTCTTATAAGGTATCTGACTTTGATAAGCTTGATGCTCTTAATAATGTATATGGTGGTATTTATACAGGTATGTTCTATCAGGTAATTGCTCCACCTAAGGCAGGTAAAACTAAGTTTGTAACAAGAATAGTTCATACAACTGCTGTTAAGTGGGGACAGAATGTTACTGTATGGGCAGCAGAGGGTGGCACTGAGGCATTCTTGGCTGAGGTAAGGTCAATACATTTTGACTATACATACAACTCAGGGGTATCTATTTCAGATAAAAAGTTTGGGGTATCTCAAGATGTTATTCTGCATAATAAATTTCCAAATGATGAGTTGAAAATGCTTGAGTTATCAAGTAAGATGGATTTAGCAAGTAATACTGATTATGGAAGTATAGACTTCATTGATAGACCTTTTGAAGTAGAAACATTCTTGGAAGATATTGATACTTCTATAAAGTCTAATCATAGTAAGGTTCTTGTAATTGACTATTTACAGCTTATTGGTTCATCAACGGGTAAGAATGATCGAGAGCGAGTATCAGAGGCTTATAAGAAGTTACTTGCATATTGTAGAAAGCAAAATATTGCTGTTATAACTCCAGGTCAGTATAAACAGAATGCATTTGAGGAGTTATTGAGTAAAAGTAGTACAGCAGACGCAGATATGCGTACATCAGCAGGTGTATCATCTGAGGTTATTCGTACTCCAGATATTATATTTGCGTTATGGGCAACTACTCAGGATATACAGAACAATTCAATGAAGATATTGTCAGTACCTTGTAGATTTAATAAACCATTCCCTGAGATAGATGTAATGATCGATTTGGGAACATGTCAGTTTATAAGTAAATAAGTTAAACCCCTAAGGATTAGGAATAATCTTTAGGGGTACTTGTGTATTAAAGGAGGGTAATTATGAATAAACATTCTTTAAAAGCTATAGGAATTGTGGTTTTTATATTGGTTGGGTGTGTTGTACTATGGAAGGTGTCAGGTATCATAGTTAGAAAAGGGTACAGTTCTCAGAGTGTTGTTTCTAAGGAGGCTGAGAAGTCTACTGAAAGCAATAAGAGTGAGGAAGTTTCTACTATTGAGGCTACTACAGAAGAAAATAATGTAGGGTTCTGTCAGGTAGATTATACAGACAGGGTTGTAAAAGCTGAAATAGATGATAATGAATATTATAAAAATAGAATAAAAGAATATAAGAATAATGGAGAAGATACTTCAAGGTATGTAAAATTAAAATCGTATTATTATGGAGATTATGATAAAAATTATAAAAGTGATATGAATACTGTATTACAGAATTATTCAGGTTCAATAGAGTTTCTTAACAGTATTACAGAAGATGAATTGCTTAGTTATGATAAAGAAATGCAGATACCAAGTTATGCTATTGATAAAGAATCACCAGAGATAAAGTGTTCTTCTATCCAAGATGTAATACTTGGGTGTCAGAGGAATGAGGGTTTATTAAAAGTTGATAATATGACTCTAGTTGGGGTACTATTTAATAGATGGTTCGTTTTTTCTCCAAGTGAGAATTTTTCTAATTATAGTGAGTTGGCTGTAATGGATAGTTCAACCTTAATAGGGTACTCTTATGAAGGTATGCCACTAGAAAATAATTTATACAGAATGGGTTGGCTTTATAGTTTAAATATAAACTCAAATTATAGTAAAATAGTAAATATTAAGGATAGAAGGGTGGTTTTATTTAGGGGGGATATTATATGAAAAATTTACTAAAGATAACCGTTATTTGTTTGTTATTTGTGTTTAGTATTAAGATAAATACTTTAACTGTTTTTGCAGGTAATGATGGTAAACCAAAAGATGATCCCTACACGGATTCAGGATATGAAAAGTCATATGATGTAGAATATTATGATTGTAATGTACCATATACTTTATCTTATGAAGAAGTTGGAGGGGTTGCAACGGGTGGTTATCCTACTTCAGGACCGGGGTATATAGCAACACCAATGTCAAATCCAGATGAGAAGGTTGGTACTAAATTCATTTGGGAGAATGACCACAATTCAGGTATTTTATCGGGAACTATGCTAGGTAGTAGCAACATAGGTAAGTATAAAGGATTTTCAAAGATAGAAGATGACCCTGATACCCATATGTGTGTTGTTACAGATAAAAATGGTGCTAAGTATTATGTGGCAGCATTTTCTGATGCTTGGGTATTTAAATATAATGATAAGGATGCAAATGCTTTCACAGATAACGGTTTTGGTTTGCATGGGAGCCCTATACTTGTTGATGTATATTTAAGTGATTCTAATGTAATTCACTTTATTATGGGTGATAGTATAGGTAAAGACCATACAAATAGAGAAGAGATACAATCTGTTGGTCAAGATGGAGTACACTTTACTACTTCAAAGTTGAATTATGAACAATATAGATATATGTTTCATTGTAATGGTGGTCAGCTAACAGAGCTGTGGGGTGACGAAGCCAATTGTCAAATTGAATTTGCTAAAAAATATAATATAGGTAACAATGATGGTCAGTGTGCTATAAGTGTAATAAGAATGTATAATGCTACATTAGATGACCCACCAAAAAGGTTAAATGGTGATGATGTTTCATCTTTGGCAGCAGATCACGGAGCAGCAAGTGGTGACAATAGTAATAGTTTTATAGGTGAATCTGCCTTGGTAGGTATGCCTGATAGTTCTGTATTGGGTAATGATAGAGAGGATGTTCAATTAGCAAATAGAGATGACCTGTCCATAGAAGAGTCAAATAATTTGGTATCAATAAAAGATAATTTAGACATAAAGAATTCAACAACAGCTTTAGATTTAGCTAGGAAGATATCTGTATTTATAGGATTATTACTTATGGTATATGCAATATTGCTTATACTTGCTATAACTATAGATATGATAAATATGTGGGTAGATGTAAGTATAACAAGAATACTTACGTTTGGTTTAATAAGAGTACAGACAAGTCCTGATGAACCTATAACCCCAAAAGGGTATATATCGCCAAGAAAGTTAAGAATAGTAGCCATAGTTATATTTTTGATAGGGGGAGTGATTATATCAGGAGGAATGTTTAGGGTAACTTCTAAACTTATGTGGTGGATTACTAAGAAGTTTGTATAGTATATACGGAGGTAAATACTATGACAATTAAAGAGATATCCATAAAATCTTTGGTAAAGATGTGTACAACTGTAAATAGGTTGAATATAAAGTCATTGAAGAGTTATAAATTAACTTGTTCTTTTCTTTCAAGTTTAGGTTTTATATATCCAGATGTAGATTATTTAAATTCATATATGGTAGAAGGTATCTATATAGATGCCTTTTCTTATATGAATGGTAGAATAATTGTATATGCAACAGATGAAGAGATAATAGGGTTTAGGGTAGAAAACATACCATATCTATGTAAAAAGTTTTTATCTAGTTCATTAAAAGGATTTATTGCCTTAGAAACAAGTAAGTATATTGTGTATGAGAGGAAAAGATGAAAATTGTATTGTATTTTAGTTAAACGAAAGGAAAAATTTTTGAAATATTAAGGAGGATTTATATTATGAAATTTGATGAAAATGGAGTGCTTATGTGTCAAACAGCAGAAGAGTACATGAAGATACCAGCAACGAATAAGAAGAAGGCAGAAGCAGGAACTTATCTTCCTATTCCAGAGTTCTTAAAGTTGCCTGATGAGGATAAGGCAGCAATCTTCGATGTAAGAATATTCAAGAAACTTCCATATGAAGAGTACATGATCGCAGCCATGATTGCTACAAATGTTCTTAATGGTTGTTGTTGGGAGTTTGTAAGAAACAATAAAGATATTAAAGAACATATGAAGGAAATCAATGCAAATCCAAATGTATCTGCTCAGACGGTAACTTATAACCACAGAACAAGAGCAACAGGTCACCTTGTTTATATGCAGATGCAGAGGTTATGTTCAATTCTTGATGAGAATAACGGTGGTCTTATTAACCACAATGATATTCTTCTTGCATCAAAGCATAGAGACCTTGCTAAGGCGAGCTTACTTAATAAGCTTAAGAAAGGTTACACAGGTAGAATTGGTATCTACTGTACAAATGATAGTCAGACAATAACAATAGATGGTAAGGCATATCCATCATATGCTGTAACTCTTAAGGAGTTGTGTGCTATCTGTCTAAATGTAGGGTATGGTATTGTTGTTGGAGATAAACCTAGAAATCCTAATGATGTGGTTGCTAGGGAAGATGCAGTAATTGCATCCTTAACAGTAGCACCTAGTAGCAATGCATTACTTATAGAAGTTGCCCCTATGAAGTAGTTGCTTAGATTTTAAAAGTATGCTAAAATTAAATATATAGAATTTAAATAGGATATTTGTTTAGTCGAATATCCTATTTTAGTATACTTGGGGGTTGTGATATGTACATTGCTTATTTATATGAGTCAGGAAAATTTGAAGTTAATAAACCAATTGTAGAGACAAAATGGCACGACTTTAACAAAGCAGAAGAGTTTCTTAAAGAAATTATAAAGGAACGCTCCTATTGTGGTATTAAGAGCAATAACTACATGGGTTTAATATCTGATAACGGAGAATTACGAGAGGTTGTTCACAATGATCTCTTATGTGAGAGATATCTTGAAAGGGAATATGTAAATCTCATGTTAGGGTATGTATACAGAGCTTGTGTTGAACTGGGTATATCCGAGGATAACAGCAGGTATATTTTTGAGTTTACATATGATAAAGAAAACGAACTAAAGAATTTGGTAATTCATAAGTCAGGTGATGACGAAGGTAAGAAAATGTCGAGAAGGTCTAAGTCTGTAGTTAAGGCTTTGGCTATGTTGGGTATATTTACAAGAAACTTAAACGTTAATAGGTGTATTCTTGTAAAGAAAATGGCATTTGTGCCTAAGCTGGTGACTGGTAGAGATGATTTATTTGGTTCTTATTATAGGTATGAAGATGGCAGTGTGAGATTAATGATTAAGGGTTAAATATTATGAATTATAATAGTTATTTTCCAATAGTTGAATATTATAAGAAAGTAGTTGAACCTTTAAATCCTGAGAGATACAAGGTTAAGTCAGATAAGATGTTTGTATGCCCATTACACGATGACCATGACCCATCTTTAGGGTTAATAAAGTCTAAGAAGGGTGATATGGTACATTGCTTTGGTTGTGGATTTTGGGGTGACATTATAAAGTTTCATAAGACTGTATCAAGGCGACAGCTTAAAAAGGTAATATCTGACGAAGAGGCTTTAAAAGAGCTATGCAACATCTTTAAGAAAGATTATAACTCTGTTCCTAAGAGTTCTTCTTTAGGTGTAACCGCAGATAGTGGTGCTAGTAAGGAGCTTGCAGTGGATGATGCCATAGAAGACTTCGATATAGGTGACTTTCAGAAGTTAATGTTTGATGGTAAAAGGGAAAAGAAGCCTATTGGGTATTTTAATGCGGTTGTAATGACAATGGTAGATGCTGTTAAGAAGGAAGAGGAGGAATAGTATGTTCAAAAGGTTAGTGATTAATTCCAATGGGTATGTTTATGTATATCATTCAGGTCTTGCAGGTAGAATGCAATTTATGGGCATGACAGAAGAATCCTATAAGAAGGCTAAAGGTTCATATAAAGTATTATGCTTTGTGTCTTTGAATGGTTCTTATACGGATATAGAGAAAACAATTAGAGAAGATTATCAGTCTGGTAAAGATTATGGTTTAGATTATATGAATATATCTGACCATAAATCAATAGATAAATCTTTAGATTGTGCAAAGAACTTTTTTGAAAATTTAGTTGATAATTGTCCAATATTTAAGAATACAAGTAACAGCTTTTATTTTGTAGATTTAGATACGGGTAAGGGAGTAAGACTCTATGGTAGTGATGATTTGAACTGTTACCCTAAAACAGAGGTTACACTTGGAAGAGATATGTGTATAGCAGACAGTATAGAGGGTACTGTTATAGATTTTAGAAGGATAATTAATGATTTTGTAGGAGGTAAAAGAAAGGTAATACCAGTTAAGAATCTTTGTAGAAATAGCTATATTTGGTCAAGTAAATATTGCAGAATGCTTATATCAGAGAATGAAAAATATTCTATGATAGGTTTATTTTCAGCTGTAAATGTAGATTGGATACCAGATATAAAGATTGTTGAAGATATTTTAAAGAAAGATACCGATATTGTATATGAGCCAAATGAAAATGCGTATTGGCTCTAACAGGAGGTGGATACTTGCTTGAAGAGAAGTACAAAATCCTATAATTTGGGTAATGGGTATGGAATTGAATGCGTAACAATTGAAAACCAATATACAGGAGAAAGGTATTTTGACGTTAATGTAATCTTGTTAACTGTTCCATGGTTAGAAGTTGTAAACAAAGTAACTAGGATATACGATCCTACAGTTGCTAACAAAGTTTTCAAAGAATTCAAAGAAAGGTATGGTTCTTTATGAGAAGAAAAGTAGTGGTTAGAAAGATAAATAAGAACTTGTGTGTAACATGTACTACAAAGGTAACTGATACAGGTCGCACTAAGTATGATGTAGAGGTAGTTGAGGTACAGGCAGATGGTTGGGAAGAAATAAAAGATTCTGTGTACAACTGCTCAAATATGAATTTTGCCAATAGAAAGTACAGTGAGTATTATTCTAAGTGGAAAAATAAGGTTGAAGAGGAGAGTAAAGATGGAAACAAATAAAGAAAATAACAATATGTGTAACTGCAAGAATGGTGCTTGTGGCTGTAAGGGTAATTGCAAGTGCTTAAAGAATAAAGAATCCAACAGAGACGATAATACCGAAGAGGTTAAAGATGTAGAAGATTAGCCTTGGTATAAATATATTAAATTTACCTGTAGATATAGGTTAAAAGTAAATTTACAGATTTTTAGGAGTTTTTACATAATGGAATTTGCTTGTGAAATAGGGATTGAAGAAGATAGCAACAATAGCATGAAAGGAATAGAGGAATCAAGGGAATTACTTACAGAAGCTTCTTTAGTTCCAAGGGGTGAGTTACTCTTAGGCTTAGATATTTCTGAGTTAAATTCAGGGATTTGTATGTATGAATATGGAAAGAAGTTTACTGCAAATGCTGTACTTGAATCTAAGGAAGGCGACTTCTATGAGGTTAGATTAAGAAGAGAACTGAAGGATTGTTTAAGGGAGATAGTAGAGGGTAAGGACTTTGATTTAATACTTATAGAGGATGCTTTTGAAGGTGTAAATCCTGTTGTTACAAGGAAACTGTATGCAATAAACACAGCAATAGACGAACTTATACTTGATGGGGTATGCTCATGTAAGAAGTTTATGAGAGTTAATAATCAGGTATGGAAGAGTTGGTTATTTTCTGTTGATAGGGAAGAATTATATAAGGGATTAGCTGATAAGCAGAGGATAGAGGCTTGTTTAAACCTATTAGGGGTATTTGAACCTCATGACGATGGTTTTCAGGATAGGTACGATTCTTGTGGTCTAATCCTTGGATATTTGGCTTGCAAGGACAAGATAACTCATGATGAGTATGTAAAATCATTTAAGAAAGTGTCAATGTCTGACATTGAATATGGGTATGAAGAAGATATAGATTTTATAAAAATGGACGCAGGTTATGGATCTAGGGATCTTATGACTATAATGATAGATGGTAAGCGTATGTCTAAGAATTTAATGGTACAGAAATTATCTGAAATGCCTAATGCTATTTATATAACGAGAGATAAGATAGCACTCGGTATGCTTGGAGATGCCTTGGGTATTCCTAGAGTGTCTGGAGGTGGATATTTTGGATTTTGGGTTAAAGAGAATAAAGTGAAGAAATATATAGATGTGGATGTGGAGGATCTTGATGAACGATTTAGTAAAATTTAATGCGAGTTTTAACAACAAGGAAGTAAACAGTGTTATGTTATGTGACATAAAGTATGATTCCTCTATAAAAGATGATTTTAAATCTAATTGTTTAGTATTCGTGAAATATAACAGTTCTATATATTGTTCTGATAGGTCTTTAGGTGGGTGTCTTAAGATGCTTGAGTTGGATAAGAAAGCGAAACTTGAAGATGTTAATTATTGTTGCGTAGGATGTAACAATTCCATTTTAACATTATATGCTGATAGTGTTGATATACTGTTAAATGGGGATGAATTTATAGAGAATATGAGGTCTTTAAGAGATTCTTTTATTCCTAACAGGTTTTGTAAAACATTAAAAGAAGTTAAGGAGGAGTGCTAATGTACAATCAGTGGGACCCAATGATGAATAACCCTATGGGTAGTGGTAGTAGAAATTTAACAAAGCGAGAGATAAAGGAAATCATGTGTTACAGCTTAGGAGCAAGAGAGGTTGTATCTGCTCAGGTGGGGTTACAGGAAACTACTACAAAGCACATATGTAAGGGTACTTCTTACATACAACAGCTTAATAGGCAGATATTTCCTATAATGACCCCCCAAGGTTTTGCTGTAAATGTAAACTACTTCTTTTGCAATCATTGTGGTAAGCTTATCATAGATGAGAGTTCTATGGAGATAGTATAGAGTAGCGGGGTTAATTAAATTTAAATATTTATAGAGATTGGTTGTATTTGAATAAGAACTTTGCTAAACTAAATGTATAGTTTAAGGTTATATTATTTAGTTTAGTTGAAAGGTAGGTTGTATCTTATGAATAAGTTTAAAAAGTACATAAGAGATTGCAAGAATTGTGTCGATATGGTGGATGTAGCATTGTCAAGAGGTGCTGTGTTAACTCCAGATGAAAAGATGGATTATTACTTCAAAACACTCTGTAACTATAGAATGGAAGTAAAGAAGCTTATAGAGCCTGAATACAGACTCGCTTACTTCTACTCAAAGGTAATGTCTGCTATGCAGGGTATATCCTGTGAGGGTTATTACAATGAGGAGGTTTTCGAGATATTCAAGAAGACCTGTAGTTGGAGTAAGATGCTCAATGGAAAGGGTGTTGATGATGTAGATGGCTATGATGAGAATGGTTCTCTTTTTGTAGAGGTGGGTATTTCAAAGAAGGAAGAGTACTATTGTTATGAAATAAGAGGTGTTAAGAGCCTGTTAGAAAGTATTGCTGATTTTACAGGGTATCTTGTTCAGAGCACTTTAAAGGTTTCTGAGTATGCTGAAAATTATATGCAGAATATCTTAAGTGAAGTTTTAGAGGGTAAAAATCCTGTTCCATATACAAATATGGAAGACTCTATGACTTTATCTGCTAATTTGTATAAAAACTCTAATGTTATCAGAGTTAGTAATTTTGATAATATAGGAGGAAATATGAATGGAAGATGTAATGAGCGAGGTTCTGAAAAGCGAAGAGTTATCGCAGGAATATGATAATGCTTTTTCACCTGAAGAGAAAGTTGCGAATGCTTTAAAACTCTCTAAGGGCGATTATACCCTTGATGAAGGTGTGGTAGATTTCAATGATTTGCTTATACCAGATTCAATCAAAAAGAACAGAAAGGATACCTATTTAGGCTTAAGTACAACAGTAGGTGAAATGGGTATCCTTAAACCTATTCATGTAATGATTTCTGAAGGTTATTCTGATTGGGTAGCTGAGCACAGTTCAGATGAAGGCTTTGAAGGTTTCAAGTATATTTTGTTAGATGGTTTCAGAAGAATATGGGCAGGCTACAAGAATGGCTTAACTCGTTGTAAAGCCATAATATGGGATTTTGCAGATAAAGACAGAGGTGCTGAATTGGCAATTACTCTGTCTTTAATTTTAAATAAAGTTCAGAAACATTCATGGGGTGAGGTTTGGTATATGTATCAGGTACTTGAGATGCAGTCAGCTATGACACCAGGAACTTTGGAATATCTGTTACAGTTAGAGCCAGGAGACGCCATGAAATTAAAGGATATTATGCAGAGTGGGTATGATGAGATTATATCTGACTTGTTAGCTGACAAGAAGAATTTATCTCAAGCATATTCTGCATTACAGAAGGCACGTAAGGAAGAGGACTTATTATTGAAAGAGGATAACCAGGGAATTTCTAAGATGGAGCAGGCAGATGGTATCATCGATAAGGCAGGAGATGTCGTTTTAAGCAATGATCAGGTAAATGAATTGCTTGAGATGAGTGATAACTTTGATGGAAATCTATCTGATGAAGACTTTGATGAGCTCATGGGCAATAACCTTGCAGATGAGAGACAGACTGTAGGTGAACGTCATCCTCTTGATCCAGCATTGAGAGCAGCAGTTCTTCAGAGAGATGGTTATTGCTGTCAGATTAGTGGAGTTGGTAAAGGATTACCAGCAAATATTGCTTTAAGTATTCTTAATGTACACCATAAAGTTCCCGTACATTGTGGTGGAACTGATACAATGGACAATCTGATAACGGTAAGCTTAGATGCTCATACGTTAATTCACGTCATAGAGCGAAATATGGGTAAACTTGGAATGAGTAAGGAACAGTTTGATGCTCTTGAAGAAAAGGATCAAAGGTTTATACAGGGAGTAATGAAGATAGCAAGAATAGCAGTTGAAGCTAATCGTAGAATGGGTAAAACTAGAGAACAGGTTCGCAAGGATGCTGATGTTCCTAGATTCCAGATGCCAGGGGTAGTTCAGAAGGAAAATATGGAGGCTATTGCTAGGACAGCGGTTAGCTAGTATTTAATATTAAGGGAGTATTGGTAAGTATGAATAATAATCATGATGTAAAGGGTTTTGTAAGTACTAAAATAACAAATGCAGATCTAAAGGAATTATTATTGGAGTTTTTCAAAGAGAAGGGTTTATTATCTAAAGATATATCTGGTGTAGAAGATAGTATAAAAGTAGATTTAGCTAAAAGGGTTATAGACTGTAAGTTATTTGATAAGCATTACCCAGATATCGTGGGCGAGTTAAACAAGACTAACCTGTTACCAAAAGAAAGTATTATATGGTCAATTATTGAAGATGCTATAAAGTTACAAATACCAGATTGGATAAGGAAAGTTAACCCAATTACAAACATTAGGTCTTCAAAAGCAGATATTATGCTTTTGGTAGGTACAAAAGAAAAAGGAGTAGTGTCATTAAAAGATATTCTACCTATGATAACTGTAGCTCACGTTAATCCTTGTTGTCTTATTTTAGAAAAGGATAAATATTATCTTATTATCACGAATCCGGCGAGAGGTTTAAGGTCAGATGACTGTAGCATGTATAGGTGGGATTGGGTACAGATATTTGAGGAGTGTTCTTGTGTTTCTATGGCATCAATTATCTGTGGAGTAGATGAGGAGTTTGAATATGAAGATGCTACTCTGGATGAAATATATTATTACAGTAATCTAGATACTGATGGTTCAATCTCCTTACAAGAGTACTTGGAATTATCTCGTATAGATCAAGAAAAAATAGATAAGTTAATAACAATACAGGAATGTGAAGATCCCTATAGTGGTTTGGGCGGTTTTATTTTTGGTCTAGGATATATACCATCTAGTGATAGATTGGTGCTTATTCAGCCAGAGGAAGTTTATTAAGTTGGTATTATAAAACAAAGGAGTATTATGTGATGCAGGTAAGGATGTATGAAAGTATTTCCGCTTATAGTAAAGATAGTTGTTATTCTGAAGTAAATGTAACAAAAGAAAATCTAAGTTCTGTATTAGAAAGTAGATTTAGTGGGGAGGTTTTTCTGTTTCAGAAAATGGGGTAGATGTAGAATTAGTAAGTGATTATGGGGATATCTCAAGATTATCTGAGAAAGATGGTTTGAGATTCATTAAAGACCTTTCTAAATTTATTGATGATGTACAAAAGCCATTTAAGAGTGGTATCTTATGTGTATCATCAGATAACAAGGACAACATACTTGTATGCTTGGAAAGCAAGGGTAAATCTATAGAGCTATTAAGAGTTGATGAAAATGGAAATATTGAAGCAGGTAAAAAATATAAGTATTTATCTCAATCTTTTAATTTGTTTCTTAAGAGCTTAGATAATTACAACACAATATTTTCAGGGATAAGGGTAGATATAAATTCTATATTAATTTCAACTCTATATAATAAATTAACTCCTGAGGGTTTATTAGTATACCAGTGTCAGAATGAGATAGGAAGTATCAATTATAGTGATTGTATACACAAATATGCAGTAAGTGAGCTAAACAATATCTTACAGTGTTTCCCATTGGTTAAGAATAGGTTAATAGGAATTAGTCAAGATGAAAAGGCTAAAAGCAAATTAAACTCATTAATAAAAACTCCAATAACCCGATTAGTGTATATAGCCAGTCAGGATTATGGTAAGTATCTTGAGGATTCTGCAATGTATGCAGTTCAATTAAACCCAGTTTTAACTAAAATATTAGGTTATTGGAGAGAAGAAATAAAAACAATTTTTTCTCCTTATTATAATATTAAGGTTGAAACTATGATAGATAATTGTAAGCAGTATATACTGGATAATATTGAATGTTTTCTTGAAGACTTATGTGGTCTAAATAAAATTGAATATATTGGGTTAATGTCTGATATATTAGATGAGTTTAGTAAAGGAAAATCTCAGGAAGATTTGTGTACTTGCTTACAAGATGTAGTACGCAATAGCAAGAGAATAGTAGTATCACAGTATGAATATTTAAACCCAGAGGATATTGGTAAACCTAGAACTTCTACAGTAAATAATGGTTCATTTGATGAATATTCCTATTACAGGGTATGTGCAATAATGGGTAGTTATTCTGTAAATTTTGTCCGTACATGTAGAAACCATGTATCGAGTGGATTAAATTAAGGTGTTAGGTAACTCTATAATGGTATAAGCAAATAAAATTATAAAGGATTGTAACAAATGGGAAAAGTCAATTTAAGTACTACTGTAGCAGATTATTTAGAAAGCATCGAGGGACTGGATTCTTCTCCAAAAGAAAGTTTAAGAAGGTTTTTTTGAGGAAAATAACTTACTATCTTCAAGGTTAAAGGATATATCCAAAGATATAAAGTCAGACTTAATCTTTACAATGGTTTGGGATAGATTGTTTGACTATCAGTTTGGTTATCTTTTAAGCGTGTTAGATGAGGGTAATCTGTTAGTTTCAGAAAAAGTTGTTTGGTCTAAGATTGAAAAGTATCTTGGTATAAAGATTAAAGATATTAGTTAATAAATGGGAAGAGAGGATTCTTAAATCAATGTTTCTCAATGCGTAGATGAAGTTAGGAGGGTGAGTTATGAGAATAGTAAAGTATGAAACACCAAATTATTTTTCTAAATTAGTAGAAATTTCTGAGGAAGGTATGATAAAGGATACTATGGCTAACCATAGTTTTTATGTGATAGAAGAGAACGGTATTGTAAAGTACAGAGTTTATAAAGGCAGAAAGATTTCAAGTATGTCAAAAGATGAGTACCTTATTTTTAAAGATATGTTAGACAAGCTGAAAGATGCTATAATCAAAACTAATTGTGGTATTGATTTAATAATACTTTGTAATTGTTCTTATAATGAAGGTTTACTTCCAGTATTGCAAATGTATTCTAAAGGGTATTCTAACTCTGACAGCGTTAATAGTATAGCTTTAGCAGATTCAAAAGAAGGTTTCATTGTGGAGAAGGGGACAGTAAAGAAGTCTTTCATGAGGTAGGTCTTTTATTTAAAGAGTTCATAGAGAAACTTCAGAAATTCTCAAATGTATTTAAAGAGGTTAAATTTAACTTCAGTGAAGATTCTTTATTATTTAACTCTGTGACAAGTGATGGATTGTTCGTGTACTCTAAGAAAGTGGATAATTTATGTTGTGGCATGGACTTAGGGGCATTCTTAAATAAGATAGAATCCTCTATTATAAAGGAATACTTTTCTCGAATATGCTTAGTAGACTTCTATAATTGTAAGTCAAGTGAGGATGAGATAAATAAACAGAAAGTCAAGGATGGTTCAATGAACTTTGAAGACCTACATTCTAAAGGTAAAATCCCTACGAAGGAATGGTTTTATGAGAATTATAATTCCATAAAGCTTTTCATAGGGGTAGCTAAAGGTTTGACAGAGGACGAGAAGAATCATGCCCAGATGCTAATATGTGACTGTGTAGAATGCATTAGACCTCAGGCTATTACAAATTTCATAGAAGAAATAGAAGACTTTTGGCGAAACTGGGTGAGTGAGCAGTATGATAAATATATTAAGTAAAAGTCAATAATACTAAGGAAGGGGTAAATTAGTATGTTAATAGATCAAGTGGGAAATAAATCTATACAAAAGCGTAAATTTAATCCTGTTCAAACTATGGAAAAGTTAGTGCGTGAAAATGAATTTTTTTATTTTACCAGCATATATAAAAATATAATACATATAGGTAGTGTTATTTATGATGTTCAAATAATTGCAGAAAAGGATTATTTTTGTGAGTATTGGGATGAAATTGTATTAGGATTAAAACCTCTTGTACATAGTTCGAGATGTATGGTAATAAATTTTTCAATAAAAGATAAAGATGGAACTGCTAGTTGTAGCGTTAAATTTCCTTATAATACAATAGATATACAAAATAGGAAAATAGTAGGTTCTGTAGAAAATGGCGTAGATGACTTTGATATGATACTAAAAGAAATATCAATAGTTAGACGTTTGGGTATTAAAGATGAAATGTATTTTGTGGAGGGTTTACCTCTAAAAGATAGTATGCCATTTGTTTTTGGTACAACATTATATCCGTATGTTATAAGTAGGGGTATAACACAAAAAGATTTACAACTTGTTAATTACCTATTTTTAGAAATGGGGCACAATGGTTATGTGAGCTTAGAAAAGTATTTGTCGAATAAAAAGTTACAAAATGCTATCGACTTAGTATTAAGGGATTCAGAATGCAGGTTGATGCATACACCTGGAAAAGGATTATTCCTAATAGGGTTATATTCTCCAATAGGTGTAGATGAATCTAATAGTAAGTTGTATAGTGTAAAATTCCCTAAAACTTTTTTAAGTGACTTAAATTCTATAAGGTGCGAAAGTAGCTTATTATTGAATGAAGACTATAATAAGGCAAATTATGTATTAGAGAAGCCTGCACACGGGGGATTAATGTATCGTCTTTGTGATTAGCATAAAGTTTTAAAAAGAGGGTTATAACAGTGTTAATAGAAAGTTATTAAAGTAGAAGGAAAAATACAGTATGAGAAATGGTGAAACAGTTGGTAAAGTAAAGGAAGGTATAAATCTATTAAAGGATGTTTTAGTAAAAATATCTAAGCAGGGTAATGCTTTAGTGGTAGATGGGGAAAATTATTTATTACTAAACATAAATGAGTCTAAATATGGTCTTGCAAAAAATTTAGGTGGTTGGGATGAAAAATATGCAGAATATATTTATGATAGAGATGACTTATTAGACTATGAACAAGAGGAGTTGATATCTAAGATACCTGAGACATCAATTTCTCTTAAAGACTATTTTCAAAATGAAGTTGCTCAGAAATTATATGATGAAGTTATAAACATTGAGTATACAGGAGCTCCCTCTTATGTTTTAAAGTTTGATACAAGTAAAAATCAATTGTATATTAAGGAAGTTAAATATAGAAAGTGATATAGAAGATAATATAGGTGTAGTAAGATTAACTACTTGTTGTATTAAATTAGGAGGTTGTATATGTTTCCATACATTGGAGAAAAGGCTGTAAAAAGGTTTAAAGAGATGTCAAACAATAAAGTATTGCGGGATAATAAATTATATTTTAACCATGCTCTTAGAACTTATTTTAAAGTATCTAGCCATGGGTTTTTGTTTACTTACAAGAAAGATATAGATGAAAGTGGAAAGGTATCTATTAAAGAGTATAAGTTAGACAAAGAAGGAGATTATATTTTAAATAAGGTAATTCCAATTACAGAAAGGGATCTTGAAGTTAATATAAATAATGCGGAAGTTATTTAAGATAGCTTGAGTTTATATTAATTTTGTTATATACTTATTATATACTTAGTTGTAGGAGGGATTTTACTATGTATATTTTATTTGAAAAGATAAAGAGTGATGGTAGTAATGATATTAGCAACTGGGACTGTATGGGTACTAGAGCTAAGGAAGAGGAAGCTATTGAGTGGGTTCTGAGAAATCCAGATTATAGAGTGTATAAATACTGTATGGATGAATTATAGAATTTGAAAATAGCAGTTATAGACTAAAGTAAGATACGGGGTGAATGGTGTATGTCAAAAAGAACAAAAACCCCACCAGATTACAGGTATAATTTCTTTAAGGCTAATCCAGGTAGAAAGATAGCTTTTAGAAGTGAGCCATGTTATAAATGCAAGGGGTGTGGGAAGTGGTTTCCTAAAAGTCAGATAACTGTGGATCATAGGATACCTATACGAAAAGGCGGAACACATGATTTATGGAATTTGCAACCTATGTGTGATTACTGCAATAAACATAAAAGTAAAAATAACACTAGATGGGAAACTTTTGTAACATTATGTAGTGCATTTAAACACGGTCATTTATTAAGAGCATTATGGTTCATACGCAAGAGGAAGATAAAAGACTTCTTTGGTATGGGGTATGATAGAGATAATGAGGGTTGGTAGGATGTATAGGCATGTATAATTATACTAAAGTTCTACAAAATACTCTAAATAAGATATTTATAAGGAGAATGCATAAAAATGAAAATAACAAAACACAAAATGGTAAATAATAAAGAGGTAGTGGGTGTTAAATTAGAATTAGAAGATATTGGATTATATGTAGACATCTATTAGGCAGTATTAAATCCGGTAGAACAGAAGCTTAAAAATTTGCCTATGACATTAGGAGAAGACGTTAAAGTAAGTTGGAATAACTCACTTGGTTGCTATCATGCAGATGATGTAGATATAGAAAATAACAGTATTGAAGTAACCGACGTTGATGTACTGTATAAATTAGTTAGGGGAGAACTATTGGGTAATATTATAAGTGGTTTGAGTCGGTAGAAAAGGATAAAAGCATCATAGCAGATAAAATAGTGTGTACTGTAAAGAAATCTAGTCACTATAATAGATTAGTATTTGCCATGAGGGTAGATAAATATGATGACTGCAATTTAAGCATTAATGTACATTTTAAATCGAAAGATGATATGATTAAATTTGTACAGAAATTCTATAGCAAGAATGAGTATATTACAGTAAGAGAATATGGTTTGGGAATTAAGAATGTACCTTATGAAAATATAGATTCTGTATTAGGTCATATAGATTCGCAGAAGTTGTCATGCATACAGGATTTTGGTTTTGAATTAAGTGATGATGAGACTAACTTTGGCTATTTGTACTTATAATAATATAAAGTCAAAAAGATAGATAATAGGAAAGGAATACTTTAGATAGGTAAAATATCGAATATTTACAGGAGTTTATAAAGATAACGAGGGATGGTGAAACTTGGTTGTATGGAAGTTGGAAGAGAAAATATTAAAGTGTGAAGAAAGTTAGCATCAGTATCAAAGCATTATGATATGCAGAGATTACTTCCTTATTTAGAGAAGTATTCTGATAGGGAAGATATATATATATATATATTACTATTTTAGATGGTGAGTATGTTCTTGTAAGGGGAGAATATTTCTTTGGTCTTAATAAGAATGATATAGCTTTATTAAAAGACGAGTTTATTAAGGAAGGCTGTATTTTAGAAGAGAAATTATCTAGTGTAAAGTCAAGTAAAATATTAAATTATTTTATAGACAGGTATAATATACCTTATAGAGATTTTAAAAATAATATGTGGACAG
>ENA-UOJL01000129-UOJL01000129.1-human-gut-metagenome-genome-assembly--contig:-P47-NODE-129-length-117684-cov-16.853659_pt1 | contig 117684 bp, 99 predicted proteins | sample MGYA00242347_ERZ723894 | MGnify/ENA metagenome assembly ERZ723894
GCTCCGTCTGCAACGATTTGCAGACGGAGCGCTCGCTTACGGACAGAGGTCGGGGGGGGGATTCATCCGGAGAAACCGGTGCGCTATCGCGAGTTGCCGTGGTGCCGCATCATGCGGTCACCGGAGCCTTTCGTCCGTGTGCCGGCCATGTGTTGCCGGAGGTTGTGCTCGTCCGAATCGAAGAGCAGCTCCGTCTGATCGGCGAGCCGCACCGAAATTCCGTTGCGTTCGAGCCCGATGTCGGTGACGGTCTGGCCCGGGTATTTGTTCTTCACATAGTCGGCGACCTGTTGAGGAATCAGCTTCATCGGGATGCCGTCGGCACTCTCGATGTCGGTCCATGCACCGTTTTGCGAAAACATGATTTCATCGCCGTTGTCGAGCCGCACCTTGTAGGCGAAGAGGTGTGCCGAAGGGTCGAAGCGGATGCGTTCGACACGGTCTTTTGCGTAGAAGTCGCGGATGAAGGCCTGTGCGGCTTCGGGCAGCGCATCGAATTTTACCGTGCGGTTTTCGACCATCCGCCCTTTCATGGGCGTCCGGTCGGGGCGTTTGTCGTCGTCGGGAGCGTTTGCCGCCGCCGTTGCGGCCGTCGTGAAGACGAAGAGTGCGGCGGCCGTCAGAATCCAGTTTTTCATAGTCGTATGATTTTAAGACGTTGACCGCTGTCGTCCAAATACCGCACCAAAAACGACGGGACGGGGCATCGCACCCCGTCCCGTCGTCGTACAGCCGCCGCGGGCTATTTCACGAACCGGCCGAAGAAACGCCATATCTCTTCGGAGGTATCCATATCCTTCTCGGCCCAGCTGTGTCCGCCGTCTACGACCTCGTAGAGCCAGACTTCGTTGCCGCCGGTGCCCCCGACGAAGCGGTGCGCCACCACGGGATGCCGCCGCAGGGCCAGCGTATCTGTCTGTTCGCGCACGCAGCGGTTGGCGGCGACCCAGTAGCCGACGGCGATCTCGACGGGCAGGTAGGCGCCCCAGCCGCCCCTGTTTTCCAGATCGCCCTCCCACGCGGAGGTGCGATCTTCGGTACCGTGGATCTCGAAGAGCGGGATCGGCGCCGGCGTGTCGCAGTCGCGGTACATCCATTCCAGCGTCAGTCCCGAAACCGGTGCGACGGCAGCGAAGACGTCGGGACGGGAGTAGGCGAGCAGGTAACACATCTCGCCGCCGTTCGACATGCCGGTACAGAACGTGTTTTTCCGGCTCAGGCCGTACTTGTCCTGCAACAGACCGGCCAGTTCGCAGAGGAACGACACGTCGTCGACGGTCATGTCGGCCTGGAACGGGTACCCGACGTTCCAGCAGGTTTTGCCGCGGCCGTCCTTCACGCCCTGCGGGTAGCAGACGGCGAAGCCGTGGCGGTCGGCCGCTTCGTTCATGCCGTAGCGGTCGAGGTTGAAATTGCCTCCGTAGCCGTGCAGCACGAAGACGAGCGGCGCGTCGTCGGGTACTCCTTCGGGCAGATAGAGGCGGTAGGTGCGTTCCAGTCCGTCGACCGTGCAGGTCTCGACGGTCATCCCGGCGGGTCTCGGCGAGGAGGTTCCGAAGGCCGGAAGGGAATACGACAGCATCAGCAGAATGCCGATCGGAAGAATACGTTTCATTTCGGATGGGTTTAGGTCGTGTAAATATAGGGATTCTTTTCCGAAAAGCGAATGCGGGAGCCTCGCTTTGTCGCCGTCCCGTGCCGTAAGAAAGCCCCGAAAGTCTCCGCGGAGGGACTTTCGGGGCGGTTGCGTACCGGATTTTCGGAGAGGTTACCAGATGATCACGCGCTCCTCGACGGGCATGTACATCGCGCCGTCGGTGATCGAGAAGGCATCATAGAAGTCTTGCAGGTTGCGCAGCGTGGCGTCGACGCGCCACTTGCCCAGCGAGTGTACGTCGAGCTTGGTGAGACGTGCGATCTCCTCGTCGCGGATGTTCTGCGCCCAGAGTTGTGCGTAGGCCAGATAGAAGCGTTGTTCGGGGGTGAAGCCGTCGATCGGTGCGGGCTTCTCCTTGCCTTCGAGCGAATTGTGGTAGGCCGTGTAGGCGACGCGCAGACCGCCCTGGTCGGCGATGTTCTCGCCCAGGCAGAGCGCGCCGTTGGCGAAGAGGGCCGGTTGATCCCCCTTGGCGGGCAGTACCTCGATCGCATCGAACTGCTTGACCAGAATGTCGGTTTTGGCCTTGAACGCGGCGGCGTCCTCTTCGGTCCACCAGTTGTTCATGTTGCCGTCCTTGTCGAAGTTGCGGCCCTGGTCGTCGAATCCGTGGGTCATCTCGTGGCCGATCACCACGCCGATGGCGCCGTAGTTGACCGCGTCATCGGCATCGGGGTTGTAGAACGGCGGCTGGAGAATGGCCGCAGGGAAGCAGATCTCGTTGGTCGTGGGATTGTAGTAGGCGTTGACCGTCTGCGGCGACATGAGCCATTCGTCCTTGTCGACCGGCTTGCCGAACTTGCGCAGATTGTCAAGCGTGCCCCACAGGCTCGCGGCCTTGATGTTCTGCCAGTAGCTCTCGGAGGGATCGATCGTGAGCGTCGAATAGTCCTTCCACTTGTCGGGATAGCCGATCTTGACGTGGAACGACGCCAGCTTCTCCTGCGCCTTGGCTTTCGTGGCGTCCGACATCCAGTCGAGAGCGGCGATGTGCTCGCCGAGCGCCGTTTGCAGGTTCCCGACCAGTTCGAGCATCCGCTCCTTGTCCTTGGCAGGGAAGTATTTGGCGACGTACATCTCGCCTACGGCCTCGCCCAACACCGAGTTGGGGATCGACATGGCGCGTTTCCAGCGGGGACGCTGCTCCTCCTTGCCGGCCATCTGACGGCCGAAGAAGTCGAACGAAGCGGCATAGAAGTCGTCGCTCAGGTAGGAGGCCGCGCTGGTGAGGTATTGAGCGGCCAGGTAGTAGCGCAGCGTCTCGATCGGGGTCTGTTTGACCAGTTTGTTCATCCCCTCGAAGAAACTCGGCTGTCCGACGATGGCGCGGTCGATCCCTGCGACCTGTACCTTGCCCAGTTCATCGAAAAGCACCTCCCAGTCGATGGCGTCGTATCTCTTTTTGAGGTCGGCGACGCTCATCGGATTGTAGCTGCGGGCGATGTCGCGCAACTCGACGTTCGACCACGAGGCGCGGGCCAGTTCGGTTTCGAAGGCCACGACGTCGGCTGCGGCCCGCTTCGCCTCGGCCTCCTCCGTGCCCGAAAGGACGAAGAGTTTGGCGAGCAGCTCCTCGTAGCCTTTTTTCAGGGCGGCGTTCGACTCTTCGAGGTAGTAGTCACGGTTACCCATGCCCAGACCGCTCTGTTCGAGGTAGAAGGCGTTGGTGTTGCTGTCCATCAGGTCGGCCATCACGCCGAAGGCGAAGAGCGGATTGCCCACGTCGAGCATCATCTCCGTGAGCGCCTTGGTCAGCGCGGGTCCCTTTTCGACCTGCATGATCGCGGCCAGGTCGGCCTTGACCGGTTTGGCGCCTTCCTTGTTCAGACGTACCGAATCGAGCCCCATTTTGTAGAGGTCGGAGATCTTCTGGTCGACCGAACCCGGCGCGGCCTCGATCTTGGTCATCTCCTGAAAGAGGTCGTTGATGCGCACCTCGTTGTTCTCGCGCAGCACGTCGAACGAGCCGAAGCGCGAGAATTCGGGTTTCAGCGGGTTCTTGGCCTGCCATCCGCCGGTGGCGTACTGGTAGAAATCTTCGTTCGGGGCGACCGACAGGTCGAAATTCGACGGGTCGATGGCCGGCGTTTTGGCTGTTTTGTCGTTGCAACTCATCATACAGGCGAGCGTTGCAAAAAGAATGACTTTTTTCATCTGGGTTCTTTGTTTTAAACATGAAAGAGCCGCCTTCGGCAGAAGGACAGCTCTTTCGGACATCAGCGTTCGGGACGCATTATTTCTTGCAGATAGCGGCTACGCCCGGAAGTTCCTTGCCCTCGATGGCTTCGAGCAGCGCGCCGCCGCCGGTCGAGATGTAGGATACCTGATCGGCCATGCCGAACTTGTTGATGCATGCCACCGAGTCGCCGCCGCCGATGAGCGAGAAAGCGCCCTCGGCCGTCGCCTTGGCGATCGCTTCGGCGATCGCGCGCGATCCTTCGGCGAACTTGTCGAACTCGAATACGCCGGCAGGGCCGTTCCACAGAATGGTCTTGGCGCCTTCGATCGCGGCGGCGAAAGCCTTGCGCGATGCGGGACCGGCATCCATGCCCTCCCAGCCGTCGGGGATGTCGTTCACGGGGCAGATCTGCGTATTGGCGTCGTTCGAGAAGGCGTCGGCCGCCACGCAGTCGGTGCCCAGCACCAGATTCACGCCTTTGGCCTTGGCCTTGGCGATGATGTCGAGCGCCAGTTGCAGTTTGTCGTCCTCGCAGATCGAGTTGCCGATCTTGCCGCCCTGCGCCTTGGCGAAGGTGAAGGTCATGCCGCCGCAGAGGATCAGGTTGTCGACCTTGTCCATCAGGTTCTCGATAATGCCGATCTTGGTCGATACCTTCGAGCCGCCCATGATGGCCGTGAAGGGACGTTTGATGTCGCTCAGGATGTTGTCGACGGCTTTCACCTCCTTCTCCATGAGGTAGCCCAGCATCTTGTTGCCGGCGTCGAAGTAGTCGGCGATCACGGCCGTCGAGGCGTGCTTGCGGTGCGCCGTTCCGAAGGCGTCGTTGATATAGCAGTCGGCGTACGAAGCCAGCGTCTTGGCGAACTCCTTCTGCGAAGCCTTCATCGCCTTCTTGGCCTCCTCGTAGGCGGGATCCTCCTTCTCGATGCCCACGGGCTTGCCCTCCTCTTCGGGGTAGAAGCGGAGGTTTTCGAGCATCAGCGCCTCGCCCGGTTTGAGCGCCGCAGCGGCCTCGGCAGCCTTGGCGCAGTCGGGAGCGAACTTGACGGGCACGCCCAGTTTTTCGCTCACGGCGTCGACGATCTGGCTCAGCGAGAACTTGGGGTTGACCTTGCCTTTGGGCTTGCCCATGTGCGACATGATGACGAGGCTGCCGCCGTCGGCGAGCACCTTTTTCAGCGTGGGAAGCGCCCCGCGGATGCGGGTGTCGTCGGTGATTTTACCGTTTTCATCCAGAGGCACGTTGAAGTCCACGCGGACGATCGCGCGTTTGCCCTTGAAATCGTAAGAATCGATTGTTGCCATAATGCGTTGAATTTTAAAGTATATCTTAATGCGTTGAATCCCATTCTCTTGTCAAATTCGGGTTTCGAGCCGGCGCCGGAGCCTCCCGCTGCCCGATGCGGCGGAATCCGCAGGCGGTCGCCGTCTTCGTCCGGCGGCTCCGGTCGCGTCCCGCAAATGTACGCATTTATTTTCAGAAATACGCACTCGTCTGTTTGTAAAATAACACTGCGGCGGGATTTCCTTACCCTGTTGCGGCGGTGCGTCCGGTCCGGCTTCGGCTGTTCGGCTTTCCGCACGGCTCGGCCGGGTCGCCGCAGAACTGCTCTATTTGCGGGTCGATGCCTGCGTAGGAGGCATATTGCGGCAGAGGCTTCGGCCACGGCCGAAGAACGAATATTTTTAGCAGAATTTGTCTGTGAACATGTCAGAAATATCCCGCACTTCAATTCGATTTTTCCTGCGAGGAGCAGTTTTTACCACCTTTTGTCACCAAAAGGTGGCGCCAAAAGTGTCCGCAGGGCACCTTCGTCGGGATCGGACGGCGGTTCTCACTGAGCGGGCACAAAATACTGCGCTGTTTTGCACACCCGCTCCGGGCGCTCAAACCGCCGTCCGATCTGATTCTTCCTCCGGTGCAATGCGGAAGTGTTGTGCGCTTCGCGCAACCATGATTTTGATTCCTTTTACTCAGTTTTAGCAAGCCTCAGTCTGCGGGATCGCACTGCGAAAAGAGCGGGTGGCGTCACCCGCTGCTTTTCGCAGTGCTTGATCTTTTGGTGCTTTTGGATCAAGCCAAAAGCACAAGAAGAAAGAATCTAAGAGTAATTTTTTCCGATCGATTCTTCGGGAAAATCCCGCCCCTTCGATTCGGCGTTTCCTGCGAGGAGCATTTTACCACCTTTTACTGCCGAAAGAGGCTGCGGTGCGCTTCGCGCAACCATGATTATTTCATCTCTTGAATTTCATTCTTCTTTTTCTTAGGCTTTTTGATGCGGATTTCGTAATTTTGTCACATAGTATTTCGAAAAAGAGGAAAACGAAGAGAGAAATTCAAGAATATGGCAAAAGAGTTCAAACGCTATCTGGTGACGTCGGCGCTCCCCTATGCCAACGGGCCGGTGCATATCGGTCATCTGGCGGGGGTCTACATCCCGTCCGACATCTACACGCGCTATCTGCGCCGCCGCGGGCGCGACGTGCTGTCGATCTGCGGCAGCGACGAGCACGGCGTGGCGATCACGATCAAGGCGCGCAAGGAGGGGGTCTCGCCCAAGGAGATCATCGACCGCTACCACAACCTCATCAAGCGTTCGTTCGAACGGCTCGGCATGTCGTTCGACATCTATTCGCGCACCTCGTCGCCCGTCCATGCCCAAACAGCGTCGGATTTCTTCCGCAAGCTCTACGCCGAGGGCAAGTTCGTCGAGAAGACCTCCGAGCAGTACTACGACGAGGAGGCGCAGCAGTTTCTGGCCGACCGTTACATCGTGGGCACCTGTCCCCACTGCCAGAACGAAAAGGCCTACGGCGACCAGTGCGAGAAGTGCGGGTCGACGCTTTCGCCCGACGAACTGATCGCACCCCACAGCGCGTTGTCCGGTTCGCCGCTCGTCAAGCGCGAGACCAAGCACTGGTACCTGCCGCTCGACAAGTACGAGGGATTTCTGCGCGAGTGGATTCTCGAAGGGCACAAGGAGTGGCGTCCCAACGTCTACGGGCAGTGCAAGAGCTGGCTCGATCTGGGATTGCAGCCGCGTGCCGTGAGCCGTGATCTGGACTGGGGCATCCCCGTTCCGGTCGAGGGGGCCGAAGGCAAGGTGCTCTACGTGTGGTTCGACGCGCCGATCGGCTATATATCCGCCACGAAGGAGCTGACGCCAGACTGGGAGCGTTACTGGAAGGACTCCGGAACCAAGATGGTGCACTTCATCGGCAAGGACAATATCGTCTTCCACTGCATCGTCTTCCCGTCGATGCTCAAAGCGCACGGCGAGTACATCCTGCCCGAGAACGTGCCGGCCAACGAGTTCCTCAATCTCGAAGGAGACAAGATCTCCACGTCGCGCAACTGGGCTGTCTGGCTGCACGAATACCTCGACGAGTTCCCGGGCAAGGAGGACGTGCTGCGCTACGTGCTGTGCGCCAATGCGCCCGAATCGAAGGACAACGACTTTACGTGGAAGGATTTCCAGGCGCGCAACAACAACGAACTGGTGGCCGTGCTGGGCAACTTCGTCAACCGCGCGCTGGTGCTCACGCAGAAATACTACGGCGGCGAGGTTCCCGCATGCGGCAGCCTCACCGATTACGACCGCGAGACGCTGGTCGAATTGCAGGCGGTGAAGGCGACGCTCGAACAGAATATCGAGAACTACCGCTTCCGCGAGGCGTTGAAGGAGGCGATGAACGTGGCGCGCATCGGCAACAAGTATCTGGCCGACTGCGAGCCGTGGAAACTCGTCAAGACCGATCCCGAACGGGTGAAGACGATCCTCAACATCGCCTTGCAGATCACGGCCAACCTCTCGATCGTCGTCGAACCCTTCATGCCCTTCACCGCGGCCAAGTTGCTGGCGATGCTGCGGCTCGAACCGTTGGACTGGGAGCGTATCGGGGCGACCGATCTCGTTGCCGCCGGTCACCGGATCGGGACGCCCGAGTTGCTTTTCGAGAAGATCGAGGACGACGTTATCCAGGCGCAGCTCGATAAGCTGGCGGCGACCAAAGAGGCAAATTTGGCGGCAGAGTCGTCTCAAAATATTGATCCTCAGAAAGATAGTATATCGTTCGACGATTTCCAACGCATGGATATACGTGTTTCGACCATTCTTGCGGCCGAGAAGGTCGCCAAGACCAAGAAGCTGTTGAAGCTGACTGTCGACACGGGTATCGACCGGCGTGAGATCGTGTCGGGCATCGCCGAACATTATACGCCCGAGGAGCTGGTCGGTCGGCAGGTGTTGGTGCTCGTCAATCTCGAACCCCGTACGCTCAAAGGAATCGAGTCGCGCGGTATGATCCTCATGGGCGAGGATGCTGCGGGCAAACTCGTGCTGCTGGAACCGGCGGCTCCGGTAAACAGCGGTGCGGTCGTTGGATAAAAACCTCTTAAACTCTTTAAGATTATGGAAAACGTGGATTGGGCGGCGTTGCCGTTTAACTATCACAAGACGGATTACAACGTCCGCATCTCCTACAAGGACGGCAAATGGGGCGAGCCGGAACTGACGCAGGACGAATATATTTCGGTGCACATGTCGGCCCCCTGCCTGCATTACGGCGTCGAGTCGTTCGAGGGGTTGAAAGCCTTTCGCGGCGCCGACGGCAAGGTGCGGCTCTTCCGTCCCGACGAGAACGGCAAGCGTTTCGCCGCGACGGCCCGCAAACTCTGCATGGCCGAACTGCCCGTCGAAACCTTCGTCGAGATGTGCCGCATGGTGGTCAAGGCCAACGAGCGGTTCGTACCTCCCTATGGGACGGGTGCGACGCTCTATCTTCGACCCTTGGAGATCGGCATGGGTGCTTTCCTGGGCGTACACCCCGCCAAAGAGTTCATGGTGTGCGTCTTCGTCTCGCCTGTCGGAGCCTATTTCAAGGAGGGCATCAAACCGATTCGCGTGATCGTGAATCCCGATTATGACCGTGCTGCTCCACGTGGAACGGGCGATGTCAAGTGCGGCGGCAACTATGCCGCCAGCCTCGAAGCGGGCGAGGAGGCCAACCGGGAGGGATATGCCAATTCGATGTTCGTCGATGCAGTCCACCGGAAATATATCGAGGAGTGCGGCGCCGCCAATTTCTTCGGTATCAAAGACAATACTTACATTACGCCGAAATCGACCTCGATCCTGCCTTCGATCACCAACAAGAGCCTGCGGCAGTTGGCGAAGGATATGGGGATGAAGGTCGAGGAGCGTCCCGTTGCGGTCGACGAGCTCTCGACGTTCGAGGAGTGCGCCGCCTGCGGAACGGCTGCGGTGATCTCGCCTATCGGCTATATCTACGACAAGGAAACGGGTCGCGAATGGAAGTTCGGTGACGAACCGGGCAAGCGCTGCTTGGAGATGTACAACAAATTGCAGGATATTCAGTACGGCCGCTGCGACGATCCCTACGGCTGGACGTTGGTCGTCGAGTAGTTATAGTATAAGGAGCGTATTTCGGAAGTAGTGTATGAATTTCTCTTGACCTTCGGAAATACGAATTTTGGTACGGAAAACGTGCGGTCTCCTTGTGTGACCGCATGTTTTTTTTGGAAATACGGTGATTTCATACGTATGTATGAATTGAATTCAAGAGATCATGATTCGTATTATTGAGACCGAGCGGTTGATTTTACGCCCTTTTTCTGACGGCGATTTGTCCGCTTTATTCGTGCTTTTAAGCGACGAAGAGGTCACTGCCTTTCTGCCGATGTTCCCGTTAAAAGATATGGAGGAAGCTCGGTCTTACCTCCGGTATATCGAGACGTGGATTCGAAATGGCGGTTTGTATTATGCGATTTGCCTGAAAGATAACGATTTAGCTGTTGGTTGCATTCATGTGAGCGGTGACGATAGCCATGATCTGGGGTACTGCATTCGCAAAGAGTTCTGGCATAATGGGTTCTGCACGGAGTCTTGTCGGGCTGTCGTCGACCTGCTGCGGCGTATGGGGCTTCCCTATATTACGGCGACACACGATGTGAACAATCCGCGAAGCGGAAGGGTGATGCAGGCCATAGGGATGCATTATTGTTATTCTTATGAGGAGTTGTGACAACCCAAGAATTTTCCGGTTATCTTTCGTATGTATCAGTTGAATTTAGACGGACAGATGGACCGGGTGTATCGTAAATATTGGAATCGCTATCCGGTGCATTTCGTCGAGACACCCCCCCCCTACTCTCCTTTGGTGGATTGTTCCACGTGGAACACGAGAGAGGCGAACCTTTACGGTTCGCCTCTCTCGTGTGTTTTTTTTGTGGTCGAATCGGCCTTATCTTCCGAATTTCACAAGCAGGACATTCACATCGGCGGGCGAAACCCCGGGGATACGCGAAGCTTGGCCGATCGTCGTCGGGCGGATGCGCGTGAGTTTCTGCCGTGCCTCGATCGTGAGCGATTGCATCGAATGATAGTCGAAATCGGCAGGGATGGCGATATTTTCGAGCCGATGCAACTTTTCGGCGATGAATTTTTCCCGCTGGATATATCCGTTGTACTTGATCTGGATCTCTGCTTCTTCGATCGCTTCGGTCGTCATTCCCTCTTCCTCGATCAGTTGCGCGAGTTCGGGGAGGACGCGGGACAGGCCGGCGAAGGTGATTTCGTTGCGAAGCAGGATGTCGTAGAGCTTCCTCCCCTGCTTCATCGGTTCGGAATCGACTGATTTCAGATAGTCGTTGATTTCGCCTGCACGCACGCTCGTGCGGCGGGCGAAGGAAATAAGCGATTCTACGCACGACTTTTTTCGCTCGAAATTCACAAAGTCTTTTTCCGAAATCAATCCGATTTCATGCCCGAGCGGAGTGAGTCGCAGGTCGGCATTGTCCTGTCGGAGCAGAATGCGGTACTCGGCGCGCGAGGTGAACATCCGGTAAGGTTCGTCGACGCCCTTCGTCACCAAATCGTCGATCAACACGCCGATGTAGGCTTCGTCGCGTTGCAGAACGATCGCCGACTCCCCTACCCGTTTGCGATGCGCGTTGATCCCTGCCAGCAGGCCCTGCGCCGCAGCCTCCTCGTAACCTGTCGTGCCGTTGACCTGTCCGGCGAAATAGAGTCCGTCGACGAGTTTCGTTTCGAGCGTATGGCGCAACTGGGTGGGCGGGAAGTAGTCGTATTCGATCGCATAGCCGGGCCGGAAGATATGGACGTCCTCCAACCCCCGGATCCGGTGCAGCGCCTCGTACTGTACCTCCCACGGCAGCGACGACGAGAAGCCGTTGAGATAGTATTCATTGGTGTTATCTCCTTCTGGTTCAAGGAATAACTGATGCTGTTCCTTGTCGGCGAAGGTGCGCAGCTTGTCTTCGATCGAGGGGCAGTAACGCGGTCCGATGCCGTGGATCGTGCCGTTGAAGAGCGGCGACCGGTCGAAGCCTGTACGCAACGTGGCGTGCACTTCGGGCGAAGTGTAGCCCAGAAAACAGGGACTTTGATGTTTAACTGGCTGTGTATCAGTGGAAAACGAAAACTTCGACGGATTTTCGTCGCCGTATTGCGGCTCCAATGCCTCGAAGTCGATCGTGCGGGCGTCGAGTCGTGCGGGGGTACCGGTCTTCATGCGCCCCGTTTCGAATCCCATCGCGGCGAGCGATGCAGTGATGCCCGTCGAAGCGGGATCGCCGGCACGTCCGCCCGGCGCGTGCGCTTCGCCGCAGTACATCATGCCGTCGAGGAAGGTGCCGGCCGTGAGGATCACGGCGCGCGCAGTGAACTCGACGCCCATGCACGTGCGCACGCCCGTCACGCGGGGACGCTCCCCTGCCGTGTCGAAGAGCAGTTCTGCGGCCGTATCCTGCCAGATATAGAGGTTCTGCGTATTTTCCAGTTCGTGCCGCCATTCGGCCGAAAAACGGCCTTTGTCGCACTGCGCGCGCGGACTCCACATGGCCGCTCCCTTCGAGCGGTTGAGCATCCGGAATTGGAGTGTCGTGCGGTCGGTGATACGCGCCGTGCGGCCGCCCAGCGCGTCGATTTCGCGGACGATCTGCCCCTTGGCCACGCCTCCCACGGCGGGGTTGCACGACATGTTGGCCAGCTTGGTCATGTCCATCGTTAGGAGCAGCGTGCGCGAACCCATGCGCGCCGCCGCCGAAGCGGCTTCGCAGCCGGCGTGGCCGCCGCCGATGACCAGAATATCGTAGTCGAGCGTCATATCTTGTCGGTTTTCGTGTTCGGAATCGCGAATGTCGCGCACAGGCCGTGCGGAAGGTCGCCCCGTCGGACGGGGCGGCACGCGGACTGTCGGCGGCGTCACTTTTGCGGGTTCTCCCAGAATCGGAGGTATTTGTCCTCCTTGCGGTGCATCTGCCGCTCGGTGCGCGGCGTCTTGTCGCGCTGTCCGCAGAGGTGCAGCAGTCCGTGCACCACCACGCGGCGCATCTCCTGCAAGGTCGTGGCGCCGTAGATGCGGGCGTTGTCGGCCACCGTCTCCACGTCGATGAAGATGTCGCCGGCGACGGTGCGTGTTCCGCGGCGGTCGCTGTAATCGAAGGTGATGACGTCGGTGAAGTAGTCGTGTCCGAGGTACTGACGGTTCATTTCGAGCAGCCTCTCGGCCGAGCAGAAGATATAGTCGACCTCGGCGAGCGTGTAGCCCTCCTGCTCGGCCACGCGCCGCAGCCACGCGGCGGTGAGCCGTTTCTGCGGCAGCCGGTAGGAGCATCCGTCGGTATGGTATCGTACAGCCATTGTCGTGCAGTCTTTACGGGGTTATTTGCGGAAACAGTCCGAGGCGCGCATCTTCTTGGCTCCTGCGGGCGGATAGATGCCGAATACGAGCCTGTATTCGGTCTTCATGGTCTGGATGTCGACCGCGGGGCCGATGACGCCGATCGCGCTGTTTTTGGCCACTGTCTGCCCCTTGGCGACGCTCACCGAATTGAGGTTGGCGTAGGAGGTGATGTACTGGCCGTGGGCGATGTAGACGTCGAATCGGTTGGTGATGCGGTTGCGCTTCACGTCGACCACCTTCCCTTCGTAGATGGCCGTGATGCGCGCTCCCTTGGGACCCGTGATCTCGGCCATGTTGTCGCGGTAGCGTTTCACGCGCCCGCCCTCGACGGGAAGGTTCAGGTTCGACGTGCGCGTGGAGAACGAGGCTCCCGCCTTGTTGCCCTTGGTGAGTTTCTGCAATTCGGCGATGGCCGTGTCGAGCTGCTCCTCCTGCCGCTCCTTTTCGCGCAATACGGCCTTTTCGCGCGCCGACATGCGTTGCAGGCGTGCCTTGGCGTTGCGCTGGTCGCGTTCGTAACGGGCCCGTTGGGCGTCGATCTTGCGGCGTGTGGAGTCGAGCGCCTGCTGCTGCGCGGCGAGTAGCTCCTGCTGCCGTCCCACCTCCTGCGCTGTCTCGGCGATCTCGCGCAGCTTCGCTTCGCGCAGTTTGGCCACGCCGCGGATGTTGGCGATGCGACGCGCCACGTCGGCGAAATCCTTCGAGGCGAAGATATAGGTCAGGTAGCTGTTCTGCTTGTAGTTGCGGTAGGCTTCGCGTACCATCGCCGCATATTGGGCGCGGTAGCGTTCCAGCCGGACGTTGAGTGCACCGGCCGTGCTGTCGCTCGCGGCGAGTTGTTCGGCGAGCAGCGACAGCTGGCTTTCGGTTTCGTCGAGCAACTGGCGGCGCGATGCGATCTGCCGCGAGAGCCGCTGCACGCTCTGCTGTTCCGAATTCTTGCCCTTCTTGATCGAGGTGAGCTCCTGTTCGCCGCGTGCGATCTGCTTTTCGAGCGCATCGATGGCACGCTGCTTCTCGGCGATCTGCCGTTGCAGGTCGCCCTTTTGCCCTGCTGCCGGAACGGTCAGACAGAGCAGCAAGCCGAGGATCAGTGCGAAGCGTGTCATGGCGCGGCGGGCGTTTGCGCCGCCTCTTTCAGGCGGCGGAACCGTTCGACGATCGCGTCGGGGTCGTCGTAACCCCCTTCGAGCGCCTTTTTCCAATAGACTTCGGCCATGAACTTCTCGCCCAGCGCGGCCAGGATGTCGCCGTAGTGGAGTTGCAGGTCGGGACTTTGGCTGCGGTCGAGCGAAAGGGCCTGCTGCATGGTTTTCTTCGCTTCGTCGTAACGTCCCAACCGGTAGAGCACCCATGCGTAGGTGTCCAGATAGGTCGGGTTGTTCTCTTCGAGCACGATCGCGCGCCCCGCCATGGCGAGCGCCCGTTCCAGGTCGCGCCCTTCGAGCGAGAGGAAATAGGCGTAGTTGTTGAGCACCATCGCGTTGTCGTAACGCAGCGCGAGCGAACGGTCGTAGGCGTCGTAGCACTTGCGCATGCAGCGTGCCGCGGGGCCTTTGCGGCTTTCGTAGAGCGACGCTTTGGGCCGTCGATCCTCCGACTGCTTCTGCAACGCCTGCTGGCCCATCAGGTGATAGGTTTCGCCGATGATGCCCCAGACGGCGCCCCGCAGCGAGTCACCCGGTGCCAGGCGGAGCGAGTTCTTGTAGAATTTCAGCGCTTCGTCGTAACGTTTGGCGTAGGAGAGCATCTGTCCCTTGCGCAGGTGGAGGTCGACGTTTTCGGGGAAGAGCTTCATCGCGCGGGAAGTGTAGTGCTCCACCGAGTCGGGCCGCTGCTTGTAGCTCTCGATGTCGATCACCATGTTGAAGTAGTCGATCCGGGGCGGGAGGTCGTCGAGATGCGTCTTGTAGTAGGTCAGCGCGTCGTCGAGCTGCCCCGAGGCGATCAGGTGGTCGCCGTAGAGCTTCACCACGCGCGGATCGTGCGGATATTTCATCGCCAGCGTCGTAGCCAGGTCGTTGATTTGCAGGTAAAAGGTGCTGTAAAAATTCCGGTCGCCGGTGATCCGGTCGAAATAGGCGAGCTTGTCGTCGAGCGGCATTTCATCGCTCGCGAAGAGCCGCCGCGTGTAGTTGAGCGAGGAGGCGTAGTCGCGCCGTTCGTTGTAGAATTCGCTGTACGTGGCCAGTACGGCGACGCTCGTCGAATCGATGCGGTAGGCCTCGGCGAATTGTACCAGCGCCAGCGAATCTTTCTTCTGGCGGGCGTACAACTCGCCCAGCAGCAGATAGTTCTCGGCCTTGTAGGGGGCGGCTTCGATGAGCGCCTGCGCTTCGGCTACGGCGCGGTCGTATTGGCGGGTTCCTACCAGCAGGCGGCGTTTGAGTTCCGACAGGGCGTCGATCCTGCCGAAACGCACCTCCGCCGAATCGAGCACGGCGATCGCCGAGAAGGGCTGCCCCTCCTGGTCGTAGAGCATCGCCAGCACGCGGTAGGAGTCGGGATTCTGTGCGTCGACCTCGCGCAGCCGGTTGTAGGTGCGGATCGCATCGCGGTAGCGGTCGTTGAGAATCTGCGCCTGCCCCAGTTGCAGCAGGTACCATTTGTCGGTCGTGTCGGTGCGGAAGGCGCGTTCGGCATGGCGCAGGGCGGCGGGAGCATCGTTGTAAAGCAGCAGTTCGGCCAGTTCGTACCATGCGGGCCCGTAGGTCGAATCGGCTTCGACGGAGCGTTCCAGCGACGCGCGGGCCGCGGCGGTGTCCCGCTCGATGAAGGCCTGCTTGATCCCTTCGGTGAAGAGGTAGAATCCCCGGAGCGAGTCGGGCACCTGCGGCGCCGGCGCGACCTGCGGGGTTTTCCGGGCGAAAGCGCCGCAGAAGACCGCAGTGAGCAGGAGCAGAAGGAGTGGTTTTCGCATCGTCGGGGGTGTCATATGCTGTTAAACGGAACGGGGGCGGCGCTTCGTATGCGTCACCCCTCGCGTTTTCAATCCAGCTCGGTATCGAACTGGCGGAGGAAGCGCACGTCGTTTTCGAAATAGAGCCGCAGGTCGCCCACGCCGTATTTGAGCATGGCGATACGTTCGATGCCCATGCCGAAGGCGAAGCCCGAATATTTCTGCGGATCGATGCCGTTGGCCTCCAATACGTTGGGGTCGACCATGCCGCAGCCCAGAATCTCCAGCCAGCCCGTGCCCTTGCAGACCGGACAGCCTTTGCCGCCGCAGAGGTTGCACGAGACGTCGACCTCGGCCGAGGGTTCGGTGAAGGGGAAGTACGACGGACGCATCCGGATGGCCGTCTGTTCGCCGAAGAGTTCTTTGGCGAAGAACAGCAGCGATTGTTTCAGGTCGGCGAACGAAACCCCTTCGTCGATGTAAAGCCCTTCGATCTGGTGGAAGATGCAGTGGGCACGGTAGGAGATGGCCTCGTTGCGGAAGACGCGGCCGGGGCAGATGACGCGGATCGGCGGGCGCTGGTGCTCCATCGTGCGCACCTGGATCGACGAGGTGTGGGTGCGCAGCAGGATGTCGGGGTTCTTCTCGATGAAGAAGGTGTCCTGCATGTCGCGCGCCGGATGTTCGGGCGGGAAGTTGAGTGCCGAGAAGACGTGCCAGTCGTCCTCGATTTCGGGCCCGTCGGCCACCGTATAGCCCAGCCGCGAGAAGATCTCGACGATCTGGTTCTTCACCAGCGAAATCGGATGGCGCGACCCGAGCTGCTCGGCCGAACCGGGACGGGTCGGATCGCCGATGGCTTCGGCATCGTCGGCCCTGCTCTCCTGCAATTCGGCGCGCAGGGCGGCAACCCGCTCGGTGGCGGCCTGTTTCAGGGCGTTGAGCCGCTGCCCCACTTCGCGTTTGAGTTCGGGAGCCACCCTCTTGAACTCCTCCATCAGCGCGTTCAGTTCGCCCTTTTTCCCCAGTACCTTGATGCGGAACTCTTCGACTTCGGCCGCCGTTTTGGGGCGGAACTCTTCGACACGCCGCAGAAGTTCTTCGATTTTGCCAATCATATTTTGCGGTTTTATACTTTTTGCCTAATTTTATACGCTATATAAAATGCAAAGTTATAAATTTTTTGAGATATGTTGCGCAAATCGCTCGCTTTTGTCGTCGTTGCACTCCTCCTCGCCGCGGGGGCGTCGGCCCAGAGCGTCGGGCTCGTGCTGAGCGGCGGAGGGGCGAAGGGACTCTACCATATCGGGGTGATCCAGGCGCTCGAAGAGAACGAGATCCCGATCGATTACGTCGCCGGAACCTCCATGGGTTCGATCATCGCGGCGCTCTACGCGGCGGGCTATTCGCCGGAGGAGATGCGCGCGATCGTCGATTCGGGGCAGGTTCGGGAGTGGGTTTCGGGCCGCATCGATTCGCGTTACGCCTCCTATTACCGCCAGATGCAGGATCAGCCCTCGATGCTTACGCTGCGGCTCAATCTGCGCGACGAGGAGAAGCGCAGCGATGCCAAGAACAAGTCGCGGCTGGTGCTGCCGAGCCATCTCATTTCGTCGTCGCAGATCGATCTGGCGCTCGCCGAACTGCTGACGCCGGCTTCGACGGCCTCCGGCGGCGATTTCGACCGGCTCATGGTGCCATTCCGGTGCGTGGCCAGCGACCTGGTGGCGCGCAAACCCTATGTGCTCAAAACGGGCGACCTGGGCGAAGCGGTGCGTGCTTCGATGGCCATTCCGCTGGCGTTCAACCCGATCGAGAAGGATTCGATGCTGCTCTACGACGGCGGTATCTACGACAATTTTCCGTGGAAACCCCTCGACGAAACCTTCCGTCCCGACTACCTGATCGGCAGCAAATGTACGTCGGGCAACACCGAACCCAACGCCAAGAGCATCATGGACCAGGTGTGGATGCTCACCATGGAGAAGACCGATTACGACATGCCGGCCGGCCGCAGTACGCTTATCGAGCGGGCGGTCGACGTTTCGATGCTCGACTTTTCTCAGGCCGACGCCATTATCCAGTCGGGTTATGACGATACGATGGCGCTGATGGACTCGCTCAAAAGCGCCGTTCCGCGCCGCATGTCGCGGGGCGAGGCGCTGCGCCGCCGCGCCGCCTTCCGCGAACGCTGCCCCGAGCTGCTTTTCAACCGCTACGCGATCGAGGGGCTGAATCCCGCCCAGACGACCTACGTGCGCGACAACATGCAGCTCGACCACCAGCACGACGGCGAACCGAAGATCCTTTCGTTCGAGCGGGTGAAGGACAAATACTTCTCGGTGCTGGCCGACGGCAATTTCTCCACCGAATACCCCTATATGCGCTACGATCCGAAGTCGGGCTATTACGGCATCGATTTCCGGCTGACGACCAAGCCCGACTACAAAATCCTGATCGGCGGTAACATCTCGTCGACGGCCTTCAACCAGGCCTACGTCGGGTTCGAATACCACCGCATCCGCCATGCGGCCAACCGCTACTACACCCACCTGTTCCTCGGGCCGGTGTCGTCGGCCGTCATGCTGGGCGGACGGACGGACTTCTTCCTCTGGCGGCCGCTGTTCGTCGATTATTCGTACAACTTCACGGCCCGCAACTACAAGAACGGCAATTTCGGCAACCTCACGTCGGTGTCGAACACCGAGTCGATGAAGTTTCTGGAAAACTTCCTCTCGCTGGGATTCGGCTTTCCGGTCACGCACCGCAGCGCCTTCGTGATCCGGCTCAACGGCGGACAGGAGCGCTACTATTACAGCCTCGACCGCGCCTCCTACAAGGAGAACTACTATGAGGATCTGACCACGCTCAACTACATTTCGCCGAAGATCGAGCTGCGGCGCAGTTCGCTGGACAGGATGATCTTCCCGCACTCCGGTACGTCGCTCTCGCTGTCGGGCATCTATCTCTACGGCCGCGACCGTTTCGTGCCGAGTCCCTATTCGCGCGACGAGCAGCGGCTGCGCAAGTCGAAGCGGGATGTCTCGTGGTGGGGCGCCCGCATCGTGTGGAACCAGTATTTCCAGATTTCGGGCAGCAAATGGTTTTCGCTGGGTTACGGCGCCGAGGCTGTCGTGACGACGATCCCCACGCTGAGCAACGACAAGGTGACGCGCATGCTGATGCCGGCCTACCGGCCTACGCTCCATTCGCAGACGGTCTACATGCCCGAATACCGCGCCAAGCGCTATGCGGCGGTCAGCGTGATGCCGACCTTCGATTTCAGCGACCGGTTCTTCCTGCGGACGGGCATCTATGCGATGTTCGCCGAGCGGTTCCGACCGACCGACGACAGGATGCGTTACATCGTCGACGCGTCGCTGGTCTATCATACGGGCATCGGCCCGATCAGCCTCTCGCTGACGAAGTACAACGTCAAGAACTGGGACAACCTCTTCCTGACCTTCAATTTCGGTTATGCGATGTTCCGTCCGCGCGGAATCCACTATTGACGACCCTATGTTTTAACGATTCGACGACTATATGACACAAGAACCCAAAATCACGGCGGCGCTGATCTACGACTTCGACGGTACGCTGGCGCCCGGCAACATGCAGGAGTACGATTTCATTCCCGCCGTCGGCCAGAGCAACAGGGAGTTCTGGAACGACGCCAATTCGCTGGCCGAGGAGCAGGACGCCGACATGACGCTTACCTACATGGCCAAGATGCTCGAAGCGGCGCGCTCGCGCAAACTGTCGCTGCGCCGCGAGGCGTTCCAGGAGTCGGGACGCAACATCCGGCTCTTTCCGGGCGTGAAGGAGTGGTTCGGCCGCATCAATGCCTATGCCGCCGCGCGGGGCGTGCGCGTGCTGCACTACATCAATTCGTCGGGCTTGAAGGAGATGATCGAGGGGACGCCCATCGCGTCCGAGTTCCGCAAGATCTACGCCTGCTCGTTCCTCTACGACGTCGACGGCATCGCCTACTGGCCCGGCGTGGCGGTCAACTACACCAATAAGACGCAGTTCATCTTCAAGATCAACAAGGGCGTCGAGTCGGTGTCGGACTGCAAACTGGTCAATCAGTATATCGAGGAGCGCGAACGTCCCGTGCCTTTCAGCCGTATGATCTACGTGGGCGACGGGACGACCGACATTCCCTGTATGCGGCTGGTGAAGAACTTCGGCGGACACTCGATCGCCGTCTACAACCCCGCGTCGGCGAAGGTGGGGCGCAAGGACCTGGCGTCGCTCATCCGCGACAACCGCGTCAACCACGTCTGTGCGGCCGATTATACCGAAGGATCGGAGATCGACCGGCTGGTGAAACTCATCATCGACAAGATCGCGGTCGACTTCGAGCTGCAACAGCTCGAAATCCCGCGTTAAACGCATCGCTCATGAAGATCGTATTCGCAACCAACAACGCCCACAAGCTCGCCGAGGTGCAGGCCGTGCTGGGCGACGCCTACGAACTGGTGACGCCGCGCATGTGCGGCGTGGAGGAGGAGATTCCCGAAAACCAGCCGACGCTCGAAGGCAATGCCTCCGAGAAGTCGCACTACCTGCGCGCCCGCACGGGGCTCGACTGCTTCGCCGACGATACGGGTCTCGAAGTCGAGGCGCTGAACGGCGCGCCGGGCGTCCATTCGGCGCGCTATGCCTCCGACGGTCACGACTTCGCGGCCAACAACCGCCTGCTGCTGCGCAACTTGGAGGGGGTGGCCAACCGCCGCGCATGCTTCCGCACGGTCATTTCGCTGCTTGTGGGCGACGAGGAGCACCTCTTCGAAGGGGTCGTCGAGGGGCGCATCGTCGAACGGGAGAGCGGAGCCGAGGGGTTCGGTTACGATCCGCTCTTCGTGCCCGACGGCTGCGACCGTACCTTCGCCGAGATGTCGCCCGACGAGAAGAACGCCGTGTCGCACCGCGGGCGCGCCGTGCGCAAACTGGCCGCCTTCCTGCGCGCCCGCGGCGAAAAGTGACACCCCGACTTCGACACTCCGGCCGATGACCGATAAAGCCCTCCTTCTGCACTGGCTGGCAGCCTGCTCCGGCCCGCTGCTGGCCGCAGGTGCCGCGCAGGCGCAGCAAGCCGCCCCCGCGCAGCGCCCCAACATCCTCTTCATTCTGACCGACGACCAGCGGTGGGACGCCGTGGGATACGTCAACCCGATCGTCCGCACGCCGCACATCGACTCGCTGGCCCGCGAAGGGGTCTGCTTCCGCAACGCCTTCGTCACGACGCCGATCAGCGCCGCCAGCCGCGCGTCGCTGCTTACGGGCATGTACGAGCGCACGCACGGCTACACCTTCCGGCAGGGCCCGCTCAAAGAGCCTTACATGCAGCAGTCCTATCCCGTCCTGCTGCGTGCGAGCGGCTATACGACCGCCTATTTCGGGAAGTTCGGCGTCACCTGTCCCGGTGCGCAGCGGCTCTTCGACGCGGCCGACCTCTACGACCGCCGCGGCAAATTCCCCGACCGCCGCGGCTATTTCTACAAGACGATCGACGGCGATACGGTACACCTGACCCGCTATACGGGCTACGAGGCGCAGCGATTCCTGCGCGAAGTCGATCCGTCGAAGCCCTTCTGTCTGTCGCTCGGTTTCAGTGCCCCGCATGCCCACGATCCCGCACCGGAGCAGTATTTCTGGGAGCCGTGGGCCGATTCGCTCTACCGCGACCTGACCGTCGCGCCGCCGCTGCTGGCCGACGACCGCTACTTCGAGGAGCTGCCCGAGGCGGTGCGCAGGGGCTACAACCGCGTGCGCTGGACGTGGCGCTACGATACGCCGCAGAAGTACCAGCACAGCGTCAAGGGCTACTACCGCATGATCTCGGAGATCGACCGCGAGGTGGGAGCTATCCGGCAAGTGTTGCGCGAGCGGGGGCTCGACCGCAATACGATCATCGTCTTCATGGGCGACAACGGTTATTTCCTCGGCGAGCGGCAGCTGGCCGGAAAATGGCTGATGTACGACCGTTCGCTGCGGGTGCCGATGCTCATCTACGACCCGCGCGGCCGCGACCCCCGCGAGGTGGAGGACATGGTGCTCAATATCGACGTTCCGGCGACGATCCTCGATGCGGCGGGCGTCGCCGTGCCCGAAGCCTATCAGGGCGTCAGCCTGCTGGGCTACACCCGCGGCGAGGCGCCGGCCGCCGACCGCGAAGCGTTCCTGTGCGAACATCTCTGGGAGCTGGACGAAATCCCTTCGAGCGAGGGAATCCGCACCGAGCGGTGGAAATACATGCGTTACCGCTTCATCCCGGGTTGGGAGGAGCTTTACGATCTGGCGGCCGATCCGGAGGAGGCGGTCAATCTCGCCTCCGATCCGGCCTACGACCGGACGTTGGAGGAGTTGCGCCGGGAGTGCGACCGGCAGATCGAGCGTTACGTCTCGCTGCGCCGCTACTGATTCCGGGCGAAGGTGTTCCTCCCGAAAAATCCATGCCGGAGAACAATGCGCAGCCGCGGCCGTACGCTTTTTCGGGGAAATCGGTTCGGAATGCTTCTCGGGGATTTTTCTGCCAGAATGAAGGTTTTCCCCGGATTTCCCCGATGGAATGCAACTTTTTGTGGCTTAAAATGTTCGGATCGTTATTCCGTGCCGGAACATGCTGCCGGCGTGCGGTTTGCATCTCTGCGGAAAAAAGCGTATCTTTATCGGAAGAGCCGGCGCCGGAGGGCGGCCGGCTCATCGCCCTCGGCGGCCTGCTGCCTGCGGGGCGGATACTGTCTGCGAAGAGATGAAAGAAACCCTATTTATTCACTTAACTCAACTGTTTATGAAACATTTTATCCTATGGGGTCTGACGCTCGCGGCCGTGATGCTGGGCGGGTGCTCGGACGATTACGACGACACGGAGCTTCGCACGGGGTTGAACGATCTGCGGGATCGCGTCGCGAAACTCGAAACGCAGCTGACGAAGCTCAACGGCGAAATCACGACGATCGATGCGCTGGTCAGGAAATTGGAGAGCAATGTCTCGGTGGTGAAGGTCGAGCCGGGCACGGACGGCAAAAGCTACACGATCTACTTTTCGGACGACACGAAAGCGGTGATTGCCAACGGCGAGGACGGCGCCGCGGGCAAGGATGCTCCGGTGATCGGCGTGAAGGAGGAGGACGGCGTCTACTACTGGGCGCAGACGATCGACGGAAAGACGACGATCCTCGAAGTCGACGGGCAGAAACTGCGCGTGACGGCCGAAGTTACCCCCCCCCGGCTGTCGGTCGACGAAGAGGGTTACTGGGTGGCGAGCTATGACGGCGGAGATACGTGGGAGCGGATCACGAATGCCGCGGGCGAGCCGGTGAAGGCCGTGACGGACGACGGATCGTCGATTCAGGACTCGTTTTTCAGCGCCGTGACGCAGGACGACGGCAACGTCTATTTCACGCTGACCGACGGGTCGGTCATCACGGTCGCGAAGCGGACGGATTTCTACCTGATCCTGCGCAAGGCTCCCGATGTGGCACCCTTCGTCTACGGCGAGACCAAGACCTATGAGATCGAGAGCGCCGGCGTGGCGGAGACGATTCTCACCAAGCCCGACGGATGGCGCGTGGCATTGAAGGACGACGTGTTGAGCGTGACGGCTCCGGCGGCCGACGCTGCGGGCTTCGAGGCCGAAGGCACGGTGGCCGTGATCTATTTCGACGGTGCGGAGCGCAGCTCGGTGGCCAAGTTGGGCGTCGTGGTCGACAAGAGCCAGACCGGCGTGACCGAGGGCGACGACTTCACGATCGACATCACCGAGGTGACCGACAAGAGCGTCACGGCGACCGTCACGCCGAAGGACGCTTCGATCTATTACTATGTTTCGGCTTACGATGCCGAGACGTTCGATGAAAAGGGCGAGGCGGCCGTCGTCGCCGAACTGAAAGCGATGTTCGATTTCTATGTTCAGTATGGAATGTGGGATTATTACAAAGAGACGCTGATGTCGAAGGGAACGGCTACCTATACCACGCCTGAGGCGACGCCGCTCACGGCCGGTGCGTCTTATTATCTGATCGCCTTCGGATTGGAGGAAAACAGCGAAGGAACCGCATTGATACCCAATACCGCCGTAATGAAGGTTCCCTTCAAGACGACTACGCCGGTGGTGGTCAATACCAAATACCGCGTCACGGTCGACAACATCACGTGGTACGGCGCCGGGTACAGTGTGGTGCCGAGCGACGACCTGCACTATTTCCACGGCATCGTCAAGAAGTCGGCCTTCACCGGCGGGCAGGGGCAGCCTCTGACCGACGCGGAGGTGGCCGCCGCCTATGTCAAGGAGTATGAGACTCGTTATTACGACGAGCTTTACATGGATGATCCGACGACGATCAAGTGGACGGATCTTTCTTCCTGCGGTACGCAGCGGCAGGTCGTTCCGCGCGCCTGGATCCGCGAAAACGAACTGGCCAACGAGGCGATCCGTCCGCTGGTCGCCGAGACGGACTACTGCCTGATCGTCTTCGGCGTCGACGGCAAGGAGCTGCGCACGGACGTGGCGAAGAAGGAGTTCCGCACGCCGGCCTTCACGCCGACCGAGGAGTGCACGTTCGACCTCGACGTGACGGTATCGCGTCAGAATCTCTCGATCAAGGTCACGCCGTCGAACAAGAACCTGACCTATATCTGCCACCTCGACAAGAGTGCGACCTATTATGAGTTCGAAACCGACATGCAGTATGCGGCCGACGACCTCTTTTGGACGAAATACAACCTCGAAGCGGGCCGGACGCTCTCCGACGAGCTGCTGACGGGCGACATCGAAATGAAGGCCGAGAATCTGTGGGCTTCGACCGGTTATGTGGTCTATGCCTACGGCTGTACGGCCGACGGGGTGATTACCACGCCGCTCACGTCGGTCCGCGTATTGACCGAGGCCGGTTCGGATACGCCTCCGGCCACTGCCGCCAAGCCGCGTCTGGTGCGGGTACGGTAGCATCCGTTTCGGAAAATAAAAATCCCCGACTCCTTGCGAGCCGGGGATTTTTACGGATGACGACGGGGGCGGGTCACCGCTTGTTGTAGAGGTTCATCGTGCGTTCGGCGCCGATCGTGGCGAAGGAGAGAACGGCCTCGGCGAAGACTTTCAGCCGCTCGGGCAGCGCCTTGCGCTCTTCGTCCGACCACGACCCCAGCACGTAGTCCACCTGATGCCCGCGGGCGAAATCGCCGCCGATGCCGAAACGGATGCGGGCGTACGCCTCCGTGCCCAGCAGCTCGGTGATGTTTTTCAGCCCGTTATGACCGCCGGCGCTGCCTTTCGGCCGCATCCGCAGCGTCCCGAAAGGGAGTGCGATGTCGTCCACCACGACCAGCAGATTTTCCGGCGCGATCTTCTCGGCTTCCATCCAGTAACGGACGGCTTTGCCCGAGAGGTTCATGTAGGTCGACGGTTTGAGCAGCACGAGCGTGCGTCCCTTGTAGCGCAGTTCGGCCGTCGCGCCGTAACGGCCCGTCGTAAAAGCGATGTTGGACTGCTCGGCTAAGCAATCCAACACCTTGAATCCGATGTTGTGGCGGGTGTCGGCGTATTCGGCGCCGATGTTCCCCAGTCCTACAACGAGGTATTTCATCGTCCGGAATTTATCGGTTTCGACAATCGTTTCGGTTCCGGAGCGACAGCTACTGGGCGGCCTCCGCTGCGGCGCCGCGCGAAGCACGCGTTACGCGAACGGCGCAAACGGCCGTGGTGGCGGGGGTCAGGAATTTCAGGTCGTCCGATTTGAGGTCGCCCACGAAGATCGTCTTGCCCACGCCCAGCGTCGTCACGTCGACGGTGATCTCGTCGGGCAGTTTGTCGACCGGGCCGCTGACGAAGATCTTGCGGGTCGAGAGGACGAGCTTGCCGCCCACTTTCACGCCCTCGGCGTTGCCGGTCAGGCGCACCGGAATGCTGATTGCCACGGGTTTGCCCTCCTGCACGCGGTAGAAGTCGATGTGGAGAATCTCCTCGCGCACGGGGTGGAACTGCACTTCGCGCATCACGGCCTTTTCGGTCTTGCCGCCGATCGTCAGCTCGACGATATAGGAGTTGGGGGTGTAGATCAGCGGTTTGAGCGCTTTGGCGTCTACGCTGAACGATACGGTCTCGCCGCCTCCGTAGAGGACGCAGGGCACCTGGCCCTCGCGGCGGATGGCGCGGCTGGCTTTCTTGCCGAAGTCGGCGCGCGGAGTTGCCTCGATTTTGAGAGTCTGCATAAATTTTTTGTTTTTTAGTTGTTACCTCGGGCGTCGCTCAGGCCCGCGTTGCAGCGGGCCCCCTCGGCGCTTGCTTTCGTGCGGCAAAGATAGCGTTTTTTCCTGAAAAACAAATTCCCGCAGCCAGAGTTTCGTTTTCGGCTGCGGGAATCGGGAGGGAATTTTATTCGAATAGTCCGACGGTGCGTTTGGGCGCGATGTTCGTCCATGCGTTCAGAAAGGGCGAGGCCGGCCGGGTAGCATCGGGTATGTAACTGTATGCGGCAAGGTGCAGGTCGGATCTGTGCAGCTTGCGGACATTCGACACGGCCGGCGCGGCGGCAGGATGCGCTTTTCCCTGCTCATCGATCGTGAAGAAGGTTTTCTGCATTCCGGCGGTCACCTCTCCCTGTTGATTCAGTCCGTATGTATATGCCAAGTAGAGATTGCCGGGTGTGAAATTTTCGGGGAAAATATAGGTTTGATCGCCTTGCAGGAAGAAACCGTACTCCGTAAGCAGTTCTACGAGGGACATCTGTTCGCCGGCGGCCATTTCGGTCCATAGCAGCAGATCATCGGTCAGGTACTCCGCGTCAGATGTGAATTCGGCGTAATATTCGGCTTCACCGGCCATGCCGACATAGGTCATCTGCTTGTCGGCGGGAGATACCGTGACGCTCAAACCGTCGTCGGTCATGCCGTTGACGGTGATCGTACACTCCATAGGGGCGAAGACATCGCCGCCCGGAGCAAGCGTCTTGAAGGGCTGGGAGATGTAGACTTCGGTCGTCTGGCGGGCTTTGTTATCGAGTCCTACGGCCATAACGCAGTATTCCGTAGCAGGGTCGAGTGTGGTGTAGACGAAACTGTCGTTGCCGGTTTTGGTGACCATGCCGGCCGCTTTTTCAGGCGTGATCTCGATGCCGGCTTGCTCGGAGAGCGCTTCGGCGATAATTGCCAGTCCGTCGGCCATCAGTTGTGCGACGCCGGCTCCCTTGCGGTAGCTTTCGATAAGCGTCGTGTTGTAGACCTGCCAGAAATAGGGGGTAGCGGGATTCGAGGGTTTGATGGTGATGGTGGCCCCTTGCAGCGTGATGTCGGCGACCGTTGACGAGAAGGTGCAGTCCTGCGGTTTGAGTTCGCCGCCCGGAGTATGGAAGGGGACGACGACAATATCGGTCGTGGGGTAACCGCCCAGGTAGCCGAAGGCTACGGCGCAGTAGTCGGTGTCTTCTTCCAGCAGACGGGTGAAATCACGTGTCACGTCGCCCGTCTCGATGCACTCGCTGATGGCGGATCCGTAGCTGCCGATGAGAAACTCGGCCAGTTTGTCAGTCGGGTATCCTTCGATGCGCGAGGTGGCGATGCAGTCCAGAAAGTAGGGATCGGCATTGGTGGTCGTCACCGAGACGTTGGCGGATTCGGGGGCAACGCTGACGGAGAGTCTGTTTTGGGAGGGCATGACGGCAGTCGTGGAGATGAAATCATGAAAAACGTCGGTCGTAATTGCACCTTCGGCACCAACGCCGAATACCACCACGACATAGTCGCTCTTCGGTTTGAGGCTCCATATCCTGCCGGCATCGATCGTCTTGTTGCCGCGGTAGATGAGCTGATCGTCGGGGGTGGTCCAGTCGATTGTGCCGTATCCTTTTTCGAGTTCGACCAAGGTCTCGGCTACGGCCTGTGCAGTTTTTAAACGGTCGAAATCGGCGCGTGTGGTGATGCCGACGAAGTAGTTGCGTTGAGGATCATCGGACTCGACGGAGATGCGGAAATTCATGGCTTCGGCCTCGGAGAGCATAAGCACGAATGCCGGTGCGGGTTCAGGTTTCTCGGGTTCGGGCTTTTCAGGGCCCTCCTGTTCGGTACCCCCCCCCCTTGTCGGGATCGATCTCTTCGGGCGAATCGCCGCAACCTACGCCTGCGAGGAGCACGACTGTGGCAAGGATTGCCATCCATGTCTGTTTTTTAATCATGAGAGAGAATTTTAAGAGTGGAACATTTTGTTTGTTGTCTCCAAAAATACGTTTTCGTTTTAAAAAGAGCAAATCTCCGTGCAATTTTTCTTCCGAATCGTATCGGCCTGAAATGTCGGATTATAGGCCGGTTGCGGGATTCGGACGATGATTTGTAGCCGATTCGATGCCATCGCCGCCGAATCGATGCATTCGTGCATTTTTCGGCCGTGCGATTGATAGTCGCATTTTTTTTCGTGTCGGAGCGGATGTCGCGCTGCGTATGCGGTCGATATTCGGCGATTTTCGCTATATTTGTCGAAATTTATCGCCAAATGGAGGATTTTTTATTGCGGGTCGAACATGTTTCGAAACACTACTCCGGCCATACGGCGCTCGACGACGTGTCGCTCGACATCCCGCGCGGTTCGGTCTACGGACTGCTGGGGCCCAACGGCGCGGGAAAGACGACGCTCATCCGCATCGTCAACCGCATTACGGCGCCCGACGAAGGGCGGGTGCTCTTCGACGGACGGCCTCTCGCGTCCGCCGACGTGCAGCGCATCGGTTACCTGCCCGAGGAGCGCGGCCTCTACAAGAAGATGAAGGTGGGCGAGCAGGCGCTCTTTTTCGCACGGCTCAAAGGGCTGTCGCGTGCCGAGGCCGTGCGCCGCCTGCGGGTGTGGTTCGACCGGTTCGACATCGCGTCGTGGTGGAACCGTCGCGTCGAGGAGCTGTCGAAGGGAATGGCGCAGAAGGTACAGTTCATCGTCACGGTGCTGCACGAACCCGAACTGCTGATCTTCGACGAACCCTTTTCGGGCTTCGACCCGATCAACGCCAATCTGCTCAAAGAGGAAATTCTGGGGTTGCGCGACCGCGGGGCGACGGTCATCTTCTCGACCCACAACATGTCGTCGGTCGAGGAGGTATGCGACCATATCACGCTCATCGACCGTTCGCGCAACATCCTTTCGGGTGCCGTCTACGAGATTCGCCGCCGGCACGGCCAGAATCTTTTCCGTCTCGAATACCGCGGCGACGAAGCGGCGCTCCGCCGTGCGCTCGCTGGCCGTTGCGAGATCGTGGCGTCGGGCGGCGACCTGCCGGCCGAAGAGGCGGCCGTCGTGCTGCACGCCTCGACGGAGGGGCTTCCCGAATTGCAGTCGTTGACGGTTCACGTCGCCGACGACGCTGCGCTGCGCGGTGTGATCGCCGCTGCGAACGAGACGGTGGCGCTGCGCTCCTTCGCCGAACAGATTCCGTCGATGAACGACATCTTCATAAGAGCCGTAGACGGGTCATTATAAAGATGTTATAAAGATATGTAGACAATCCCTCCAAACCGCCCTTCTCGAAGGGTGGCTTCGAGATAAGAGCCGTGGGCGGCTCGTTGCAGACCGTAAACAATTTACTATTTTTCATGTCGAATATATGGCTGATCGTGGCGCGCGAGTTTAACGAGCGCGTCCGCAAAAAATCCTTCATCGTCACCACGCTGCTCATGCCCGTGCTGATGCTCGGCCTGATGCTGGCGCCGGCGCTGATGATGCGCTACGCTTCGGGCCAGACCAAGACCATCGTCGTGATCGACCGCAGCGGACTGGTGGCGCAGCATCTCGAAAGCAGCGACGAGGTGCGCTTCGAAACGTCGGACCTGCCCGTCGATACGGCGCGGCGCGTGATGATCGACAAGTTCGGCGTGCTCTGTATCGGCGCCGACGTACTGGCGAACCCCTCCGACGTGAAGCTCTACGCCAATTCCGCTTCGTCGATGATGCTCGAAGAGAATCTGCGGGGCCAGATCGCGAAAGTGCTCGAACGCGAGAAGCTGCGCGCTTACCGGATCGAAGATCTCGACCGGATTCTGGCCGACGTCAAGACCGACGTCAAGATGCAGGTCGTCCGCAACGACGAGGGTTCGCCTTCGTCCGGTTCGTCGGCCGTCGCCGCAATGGTGGGGCTGGGGCTCGGCATGGTGCTCTACATGTTCCTGATGATCTACGGCGCCATGGTGATGCAGAGCGTCATCGAGGAGAAGTCGTCGCGCGTGTTGGAGGTCGTGGTCTCGTCGGTACGACCCTTCGAACTGATGATGGGCAAGATCTTCGGCGTGGCCTCCGTGGCGGTGGTGCAGGTGCTCATCTGGGCCGTGCTGGTCTGCGGTGCGGGTGCGGCGGTCATGCCCCATGTGCTGCCCGACGGCGCGATGGAGGCTGCCGCGGCCTTGCAGCAGGGCGGCGGTGCGGCGACAGCCGCGGCGGGCGATTTCGATCCCGAAACGCTCGGCGCCATCGCCCTGGCTACCGACGTGGGTTATCTGGCGATGCTGTTCGGCTACCTGCTGCTCTTTGTCGTGGGCGGTTATCTGCTCTATTCGGCGATGTTCGCGGCCGTCGGGTCGGTGGTCGACAACGCACAGGACGCCGCGCAGTTGCAGACGCCGATCATGATCCCCATCATTCTGGCCGTCATCGTCGAGATGTCGGTGCTCAACGACCCCAATTCGCCGCTCGCGTTCTGGTTCTCGCTCATCCCCTTCACTTCGCCCGTGGTGATGATGGCGCGCATTCCCTACGGCATCCCGACGTGGGAGATCGTCCTCTCGCTCGTGCTGCTCTACGCCGCGTTCGTGGGGATGGTGTGGCTCTCGGCCAAGATCTACCGCGTGGGGATCTTCATGTACGGCAAGAAACCGACGCTGCGCGAGATGTTCCGGTGGATTCGCTACAAATATTGATTCGAAACCAATCCAAATATCGATGAAAACATCTATTCTCACTCTTTTGGCCGCGGCCGGATTCGCTGCCGCCGCCTTTGCGGCTCCCGTCGCGGATGCGACGCCGGAGGGCGAAGCGAAGATCATCTCCTACAACATCCGCCTCGGCGTGGCCGACGACGGTGCCAACAGCTGGGAACACCGCCGCGAAGCGACGCTGCGGATGCTCGAACGCGAAGCGCCGACGGTCTTCGGCATCCAGGAAGGCTACCTCTTTCAGGTGAAGTACATCGAGGAGAACCTTCCGCAGTACGGCCGCGTGGGCGTGGGCCGTGACGACGGCAAGGAGGGCGGCGAGATCATGGCCGTCTTCTACCTGCGCGACCGCTACGATCTGCTCGATCACGGCGACCTGTGGCTGAGCGAGACTCCCGACCGCGTGTCGCGCGGCTGGGACGGCGCTTGTAACCGTACGATGACGTGGGTGCATCTGCGCGAGAAGGCCACGGGCAAGGAGTTCTACTACTTCAACACGCATCTCGACCACAAGGGCGTGGTGGCGCGCCGCGAGGGTGTGAAGCTCGTCGTGCGGGAGGTGCAGCAGATCGCGGGCCGCAAGGCGGCCGTCGTCGTGGGCGGCGACTTGAACTCGACGATCGACGACCGGATCTTCGACCCGCTCAAAAAGTTCATGACGCCGGCGCGCGAGAAGGCCCCCGTTACCGACCGCAAGGGAACGTACAACGGCTGGGGGCAGGCGCCCAACTCGATGGTCATCGACCACCTCTTCGTGCGCAACATGAAGTGCCTGTCGTACCGCACGCTCGACGGCGACTACGGCGTGCCTTATATCTCGGATCACTATCCCATCGAGATCGTCGTGCGGCTGAAATAGCCGGATACGGGCGATAAAACCGGCGGGGCGGCTCCACCGATGGAAGCCGCCCCGCTTGCGTTCGACGCCGAAGCCCTATTCCTCCTTGTTGTCGCCCGTGCCGAAGGGGAACTGATGCTCGTGTACGTCCTCGAAGCGCAGCCCCTTTTCGTAGGTGCGCATCGCGCGGCGGCTCATGCCCATCGACGAGAAGCCGCCGTCGTGGAAGAGATTCTGCATCGTCACCTTGCGCGTCAGATCCGAGAAGAGCGTCAGCACGTAGTCGGCGCAGTCGTTCGCCGAGGCGTTGCCCAGCGGCGACATGCTCTCCGCGAACTCCATGAGGTCTTTGAGCCCCAGCACGCCGTTGCCCGCGGTGGTCGGCGTAGGCGACTGCGACACGGTATTGATGCGCACGTGCTTCTCGCGGCCGTAGATATAGCCGAAACTGCGGGCGATCGATTCGAGCAGCGCCTTGGCGTCGGCCATGTCGTTGTAGCCGTAGAGCGTGCGCTGTGCGGCGATGTAGCTCAGCGCCACGATCGAACCCCATTCGCGCAGGGCGTCTTTCTTGCGCAGCACCTGGATCATCTTGTGGAACGAAATGGCCGATATGTCGAGCGTCTTTTGCAGGTAATCGTAGTCGAGGTCGTCGTAGGTGCGGCCCTTGCGTACGTTGGGCGACATGCCGATCGAGTGGAGCGCGAAGTCGAACGGCCCGCCGAAGTGCTTCATCGCCTCGTCCACGAGGTGTTCCAGATCGACCACCGACGTGGCGTCGGCCGCGATGACCGGAGCGTTGCATTTGGCCGCCAGTTCGTTGAGCGTTCCCATGCGCAGCGACACGGGAGTATTGGTCAGCACGATCTCGGCGCCCTCTTCGACGGCGCGTTCGGCTACCTTCCATGCGATCGACTGCTCGTTGAGCGCGCCGAAAATGATTCCTTTCTTCCCTTTTAACAGATTGAATGACATAAATTTCAGTTTTAGTTACCGGACGCCGGACACAAAGCCTTCGGGCGTCGAATCCTGTAAAACAGGGCGTAAAGGTAAGCATTTTTTTCGAATCGCCCGATTCTTTCGTCTGTTTGTCCGCTGTTCGGCCGCTCGCGGGGCGTCTGTCCGCAGGCGGGCAGCATCGCCGGCCGTTCGAGGAGGGGCGATCGGCGGCGGAGACGGGGTCTGACGTAATCGGGGAGAGCATTTGCTCTCCCCGATCGGTTTTTCAGTCTCGTTTGCGCCAGAACCGCGGCGTGAGATCTTCGCGTCGGCCGTCGGGCCGGATGCGCCATAGCCGCTGGTTAGTCGCCGGATCGTCGAGCGGCCCCCGCGCAGCGATGTAGGGGCCGAGTTTCACGTAGTCGAAAACTCCCGTCGGATCGAACCCTTCGGGCAACGCCGCACGTCCGGAGTACCACCCCGTGCGTAGGGCGGGCCGCAGCCGGCGGGCGAAGAGCGCCAGCCGCGCTGCCTCGTGCGGTTCGGCGTCGCCTCCCATCAGGCAGAAGCAGGTGACCGCAGCGCCGTAGCGCGCCAGCAGCCGCTCCACGACCTCCTCGGTGAGCGGTTCGCCGATCGGTTCCTGCAACTGCGGGCTGTGGCAGCCCGGGCAGCGGTTGGGGCATCCCGCGAGGTTGACGGCGAGCGTCGTCTCGTCGGGGATCTCGCGGAACACGATGTCGTAGTCGGTGTAACGAAGCATGGCCGTCGGCTATTCGTCGCGTCGCGGTGCCGCCACGCTGCGCTCTTCGACGCCGCCCTCGATCCGTTCCGGACGGTTGTAATACCGCCGCGCAGCCTCCTGCTGCCGCGCCTGCGAGAAGTTGCTGATGCGCTTCATGTAGCCGATCACGCGCGTCAGGTAGTCGAGGTTCGTCGAGTGGCAGCGGGGGCACTCCTTCAAATAGCGTTTGTCGATGTGTCCGCAGTCGTTGCAGACCGTGTTGGGGATGTTGAACGTGAAGTAGTTGCATCCCTCCTGCGCCGCCACGCGCAACAGGTGGCGGTACTGCGGTTGCGAAAGGTGCTCTTCGAGATTCATGTGCAGCGCCGAGCCGCCCGTGAGGTGGGCGATGTACTGCGCGCCGTGCAGGCGGAACTTGTCGGCGATGTTGAGCGTCGTGTCCTCGACGACGTAGAAATAGCTGTTGTAGCAGTCGCGCGGCACCTTATAGCCGTCCTCGCGATCCCATTTGGCATGCTTCACGCCCACGTTTTCGGCGGGGATCATCTCGCAGTTGAACATCACCTCCTTCGAGCGGTACTTGTGGTTGTAGCGCTCGATCAACCCCAGAATCTCTTCGGTGAAGCGCACGTAGTCGGGGTTGTCGACGATGGCGATCCCCTTGTATTCGGCCGCCTCGACCAGTCCGTTGATGCCGATGGTGAGGTACTGGCGCGACAGGTTGATGTAGCCCGCGTCGAAGAGCGGAAGCATTCCCTTGCGTTGCAGCTCTTTGAGGTTCTCGTTGTAGGCCAGCTGCACCTTGTGCGTAAGGTCGACCACCTCTTCGAGGAACGACAGGTAGGGAATGCCCTGCCGCTCGGCGTACTGGATACAGCGGTTGAGGTTGATCGTCAGCACGCTCTTCGAACCGGTCGAGACACCGCCCGCTCCCAGCGTGTAGCTGAATCCGTTGTCCTGGATCTCGTTGCGCAGGCGGCAGCACGACGACAGCGAGTCGGCGTTGTCGCTCATGTAGGTGAAGAACGAATGTCCTTCGGCGTACATCTGGGCCGTGAAGTCGCCCCACTCGGCGTCCATCACGTCGCCGTCGCGGGTCAGCAGCGCCATCGTCTCGACGGGGAAGGTGAGCACGGTTTTGAGCCGTTCGGCGTTGAACCACTTCATGAAGCGTTTCTGCAACCACGACAGCCCCTCCCAGTCGGGGCGCGACCCGTCGGGGAAACGGAACTCGCCGAAGAGCGATTCGAAGTAGTAGCGGTCGTAGTAGGCGATATTCCAGAAGACGGCCTGGAAGTTGCGTGCGCCGGTGGGCTGGTTGATCGAGTAGACCACCTGTTCGAAGCAGTCGGTGATGACCTTGTCGATCGTGCGGCGGTGGCGCGAGAGGTCGACCACCTCGTCGGCGCGCCGGTAGTAGTCCTCGCCGAACTCCTGCGCGATGAAGTAGTTCATGTACATCAGGAATTCGGGGGTGGCGCAGGCGCCCGAGAGCATCGACGAGACGATGAAGACCATGTTGACGAAGCCGCCGCAGAAGGATTTGAGATTGGTCGGCCGCGTCGAGTTGCCGCCGATCGAGGTCGTGCCGCTCAGCAGCCACGGATACATCGTGATCGAGGCGCAGTAGTTGGCCAGCGACGTCTCGTCGTTCTTGTAGATGAAATGGCGGTTGAGCAGTTCGAGGTAACGGTCGGAGACTTCTTTGCCGTACATCTCCTTCAACCGGTCGGTCAGCAGGCGGCGGTTGAGACGGATGAAGTTCTGCTTGGGCAGCTCGCCGATGAGCGTGGCGATGTTCTTGTTCTCGACGTTGGCGTTGGCGTCGTATTTCGAGCCGGTGGCGGGATTCTTGGCCTCGCAGTAGTTCATCAGGAATTGCAGCTTGTCGCGCACTTCGCGGTCTTCGGTATGTTCCTGCCGGTAGATGATGTAGGCTTTGGCCACCTTGTAGTAGCGTTCGGCCATCAGCGCCGTCTCGACCTGGTTCTGAATCTGTTCGACGGTCGTGCCGTCCGCGACGCGGATGCGTCCCAGAATCTGGGTGAGCATCTCGTCGGTGGCGAAACTCCCGACCGAGAGGAAGGCTTTGGCGATGGCCGCACGGATCTTGTCGATCGAGAAACGCTCGCGTTTGCCGTCGCGCTTGGTGATGAAAATTTCGGAACTGTTCATAGTTGACATGCGTCCGACGGAAGGGGGTGACTTATCTTAGGTCGGGCGTCGGCATGAAATCCCGTCGGACTTGCGTTACGGAGAGTCTCCTCTCCGCCCTTCATGGCGACAATCCCTGTCGAATCGTTCTCTGCGGCGCTTCCGGCGCGCACGGATGCTCCGTGACCGGTCACGATCGGAAAGGGCGATTTCGGCTGCGGTGTTGCGGGAATGAATGCGATACGACAGCGACCGCGCCGGTACGGGCAGATAATCCCCGCAGGGCAGATCGCATCGTCTGGCTCTTCGACCCGAAAGCTCCGAACGAAGGGAGGACGGCAGGTCTTCTGACTCGTTCCGGCCGGCACGCCTTCCCGTCGCCCGCTGGCGGCAGTGGCGGAGATTGTGCGGCCTTTGTCGTGGAAGTTACAGCTACGGGGATAGTCCCTGAATTGCACAGGCGTTCCCTTTTCATCCCTCCGCCGCATGACGCGGCGGCAAGGAACCGTCATCCTTGTGTATGCAAATATAGTGCTTTTGCAAGCGCCCCAGCCGTTCGCAGGGAAAACCTATCAACATTTTATGAACAGCCGCCGTCAACGGACTGATGCTCCGGCGGAAAGGGGTATCCCGCAGTAAAAGGGGAATTCGGGCACGGAACGGAGGGGGATGATTCCGGAAAAGATCGAAAAAACGAAAGGTTACGATCCGTAACCCGATCGCTCCGTCCGCGACCGATCCGCCCCGACAATCCCGATTCTTCCTTCCGATTCGTGCGAAAACCGCTGCTTTCGGCTCGGAAGTGTAATTCAACTGCTGGAAATGCAATGGGTTACGATGTTTGGATATAAATTATTTTACGCTATATTTGCCTGTGTGCCCGATCCCGAATCCGGCCGCAAGCCGTTCCGGAGCGAAACCGCAGGCCGGACGGCGGATCGATCGTTTTTAACCGTGACAGGGCGACGGGCGTTTCGGAAAGCCCCGTTTTACCGCCACACAAAATCCATTTTGCCTATGAAACGTTTTTTGACTTTTCTGTTCGCCGCTTCGGCGCTTCTTGCCGGCGGTTGCAGCGACAGCGACACCGACGATCCCGCACCGCCCGAGGCGCCGGCGCCCGTTATCAAACTTCCGGAGGCGGTCGCAGCGTCGCCCCTTTCGGTTTCGCCCGAAGGCGGAACGTCGTGGTTCGAATACGAGGTCGAAAATCCGGTCGAGGGCGAGGCTATCGCCGCTTCGACGACCGATGCGTGGGTGCATTCGTTCGATTACTCCGTTTCCGGCCGGATCGGCTTCTCGTTCGATCCGAGCGAGGGCGAGGTACGCATCGCCAACGTCGCGTTGACCTATAAGGGTGCTGAGAAGAAAGTGGTGACCCTCTTGCAGCCGGTGCCCGAAACGCCGGAACTCACCTTCGACATTCGGGTGTCGGGTATCGACGGAAGCAGCGCCGTAGTGGCGTGGACGCCGTCGGACGATACCGCGAGCTATGTCCCGATGGTGGTCGAGAAGTCGCTTTTCGACAGCTATGCGACCGAGGCCGATTATATCCGCAGCGACATCGAGTACATACAGGGGCAGGCCGACCTGGCTGGAAAGACGTTCGCCGAGATGCTGGACATGTTCCTTACGACAGGCCCCACCGGCGAACAGACGATCTCCGGACTCGCTTCCGACACCGACTATTACGCCTATGCCTACGGTATGACAGCCGAAGGGGTCGCCACGTCGGCGATCTCGAAGACCGAGTTCCGCACCGGGCCCTTCTCCTGCGAGTTCGCCATTGCGCACGAAGAGACCGAATCGACCTGCAACGTGGAGGTGACGCCCTCCAATACGGGTTGCTTCTACTATTTCGATCTGGCGGCGAAGGCCGATTTCGACACATGGGGTACCGACGCCGAAATCGTCGCTTCGGTGGTCGCCGACCTGAAAGAGACGGCGGCCTATTACCAGGCCAACGGTTACGATCTCGACTGGACCGACTTTCTTTCGATCGGCCCCGACGGCTACGAATTCACGAAACTTACACCCGATACGGAGTACGTGGTCTACGCGTTCGCCCTGACCGAAGAGGGCAGGCCGCTGACGGGCGTGACGCGCGAGACGGTGCGTACCGAAGCGTTCGTTCCGACGGACGACTGCACGTTCGACATCTCCTTCCGGAATGTCTCCGTGACGGCATTCGACATCTCCGTCCGGCCGTCCAATGCGGCTACGCGCTACTATATCGGCGTGTGCAGCAAGGAGCTGTTCGACAAAAATACGCCTTCGTCCATTGCGGACGCCTTCATCGAGATGGAGAACGGCTACGAGATCGACTGGGCCGGCAACGAATACATCTGGACGGGCGACGTGACGGTCGACACCGACGCCGATCTGGCGATGGGCGACCTCGACGCGGGAACCGATTACGTGGCCGTCGTCTTCGGCGTCAGCACCGAGGGCGTACGCACGACGGAGGTCGCCAGCGCGGTGCAGCGAACCTCCGAACTTGTTCCTTCGACGATGACGATCGGCCTGAACGTCCGCGACGTTACGGCTTCGGGCGCCAAATTCGACGTAACGCCGTCGAATACCGACGAGGTCTATTTCGCCGACGTCTTCGTCTACGATGAGTATACGGCCTACGACGAGGGCAAGGAGGCTTATGCCGAGGTCTATATGGATATTCTCAAAGCATACGGATTATTCGATTATTCGCTCTATTCGGGCAATCGTACCGTAGATTTCACGGATATGCTCGAACCGTCGACGACCTATGTCGCCGTGGCGTTCGGTTACAACGGGGGACGGACGACGAAGATTTTCGAGTCGGAACCTTTCACCACCTCCGCAGCGGCTTCGGGTACGGTAGCGAAAACCGTGCGCAGCCGCCGTCACGGTTCGCTCGGCGCCTTCCGTCCGGAACGCCGGAGCATAGAGAAACGGTTGTCGGTCGACGCCGGTTCTCCGCGTGGCACCCTCGCGCGGTTCTCCTCGGTGGCCGACCTGCGCGAATTGCCGTCGCAGGGGTTGCGCGGCGAGCCGTCCGACGCCGCGGGGTTGCGTCTGCGCCGTTTTTAAGAGTCCGTAATCCGAAGAAGGGGTTGTCGCTGGCTGCGACAACCCCTTCTTCCATGCGACAGGGCAGTTTCCGCTTCGCCGCAGACTGCGGCTATTTTTCCCGTTCGAAGAGATCGATCTCGCCCCGCTCCACCTTGCCGTACATCGAAGCGAGTTCGGCGATCGCGGGCGAAATATACTCCACCGTGTCGGCGACGGCCTGCTGGCCTCCTTCGCCGCGGATACGGTAGAGCATCGCCGCGTAGAGCGCCCGGAAACAGAGTTCGGTGTCGCTCGTCTCGTTGCGTCCCAGCACCGCGCGCAGGCGGGGCAGTTCGGGTTCGAGGCGGGCGTAGAGTTCGCGGTAGCGGGCCCCGGCGGGCAGCTTCATCAGTTGCAGGTGGAGGTTGTGCAGGTCGGCGATCAGGTGCAGCGTATGGTCGAGGTGCCCCTGCCGCTCCTTGCCCTCCTGCCGCAGCAGGTCGGCGATGTCCATATACCATTCCAGATAGAGCCGCTGCTCCGGCTGGGAGAGGTTGCGGGGGGCGATGAGCTGGGAGTGAACGGCTTCGGGGCTGAATTGCAGCGCCCGCAGCAGGTCTTCCAGCTGCCAGAGGTAGAGGATGTATTCGGCGATGTTTTCGCGCCGTTTGGTCTTGGCTATATCCATGATGTCGTCTTTGTTTCGTTGCTCAGCGTGCGATGCGTTCCGTTTCGCCTGCCGCAGCATGTGCGGCGGGCTTCGCTCCGTATGAAAAAACCGGACCGTTTGCGGTGAACGGTCCGGTTTCGGGACGCGCCCGACAAAGATACGGATAAGTGAGAGCAATGTCAAATTTATTTGAACATTGCCGAACGGGAGTATCTTCGACGAAGTCAAAGATACGGATAAGCGAGGGTAAAAGCAAACTCGTTTGCGTTTTGCCGAGACGGAGTATCTGAGGCGTCAGCCGAAGATACGAAATGATTTCGCTTATTTGGCGTAATAGAGCCAGCTCTTGATGACGCCCTTCGTTTCGAGGAAGTGGCGCTGCGCCTTCAACAGGTTGCGCAGCTGGAGCACCATCGTGCGCGTCTCGTTGAGGATCGTCAGGTAGAGCATACTGGCTTTCGTACTCCCCTTGCCGGAGGTGTTGAACCGCCGCAGCTCGCTCTTGATCGCGTCCGAAATGGTCTCGAAAAGACGGTCGCGCATCGAGAGCACCAGGTCGATGTCGCCGAAGTCGTTGGTCGTGAGCATGGCGTTGATGCGGCGGTAGATCGCCTCCACTTCGTCGCCCACGCGGATCAGGTCGGTCGTCTGTTCGCGGGTCAGCCCTTCGTGATTGTTGTCGATATGGCCGTATGCGGGGCGCACGATGTGGGTGAGCGCCTTGGTCAGTTCGTTGAGGTAGTCGACCACCTGCACGTAGTACTGCGCCGTGTCGAGATCGCTCTCGCGCAGCATCCGCAGCGTCGACATCATGCGGTATTTGCGTTCGTGCATCCGCTCGTAGAGTTCCGACGATTCGCGGTTGAGGTCGCGCAACACCTTGCGGTTCTCCTTGAAGACGGCCAGCAGCGTGCGGTCGTAGATGCGGGTGGCGGTGTTGATCGTCGAGCTGACCACCGTGGCGATCTCTTCGACGACGTTTTCGTTCGTGACGGCGGTCGTCGTTTCGGCGCTCTTCGTCTTTTTGATGAAGTTGCTGTGGACGAGCATGTAGCCCGCCAGCACCGTCAGCAGGATCAGCATGACGGTTCCTCCGTAGACGAGTGCCAGTCCGACGACGTAGGCGATGATGAAGCCGCCCAGCGCCGTCACGAACCATCCCGCCACGACGGTCATCACGCCCGAAATACGGTAAACGGCCGTTTCGCGTCCCCAGGCGCGGTCGGCCAGCGACGAACCCATCGCTACCATGAAGCTGACGTAGGTGGTCGACAGCGGCAGTTTGAGCGATGTGGCCATGGCGATCAGCAGTGCCGAAGTGGTGAGGTTGACCGTGGCGCGGATCATGTCGAACGGTGCGCCGGTGTGCTCGATGTCCGTCACTTCGAAGCGGCGGGAGATCGCCTCGCGGAGCCGTTGGGGAACGACCCGCTCGATGGCATGGTTGGTGTTGAGCGTCGCGCGGACGATGGCGCGGGCGAAGGCCGACGAACCGTATTCGCGCTGCTCCTGCTCGTCGTTCTGGCTGGCCAGCGAGAGTTCGGTTTCGGTGACATGCATCGCCTTGCGCGACGTCCAGAGCGTGAGGATCATCACCACGCCCGCACCGACGAGGAAGGCGAAGTTGGCCGGAACGTTCTCGTTGAGCGCATCCATCGTCATCGCGGAGTCGCCGGCGTGGCGGGCGATCTGGAAGGCATCCCAGCCGGCGATCGGTACGCCGATGAAGTTCACCAGATCGTTTCCGGCGAAGGCGAGCGCGAGGGCGAAGGTGCCGCCCAGGATCGTGATGCGCAGGATGTTGATCTTGAAACGCTGGACGAAGAAGAGGATGAGGCTGCATGTCAGCCAGCAGACCAGCAGCGAGAGAAGGATATGGTTTTCGATCGTATGGATGAAGGCCGTCTGCGACAGCGGCCCTTTGAGTCCCTTGAAGAGTGCGAAGTAGATGATCGCCGTGAGCGATGCGCCGCACCACAGCGCGCCGTAGCGGCTCAGGGCCCGCGTGTAACGGAACGAGAAGATCAGACGGGAGACGTACATCACGGCCGTACCCACCGTCAGCGCGATGACCACCGAGAGCAGGATCGCCGCGACGATGCCGAATGCGCGGCCCGCGTGGATGAACTCGCCCAGGTCGCCCATCGAAAGTGCGTCGCTGCCGGCGATCTTGAAGGTCGAAACGGCGATTGCGGCGCCCAGCAGGCAGAAGATGAGCGACACGGTGGTCGAGGTGGGAAGCCCCCACGAATTGTAGAGGTCCAGCAGAATGATGTTGGCGAACATCACGCTCAGATAGAGCAGGATCACCTCGTGGAAGGAGAACATCCCCGGATCGAACATTCCGTTGCGCGCCACCTCCATCATGCCGCTCGACGTGAGCGTGCCGACCAGGATTCCGATCGATGCCACGATCAGGATCACGCGGCGGGGGGCCGCCTTCGATCCGATAGCCGAGTTGAGGAAATTTACGGCGTCGTTGGTGACGCCGACGAAGAGGCCTGAGACGGCCAGTACTGCCAGAATGGCGATAATCACTGTGTAAATCGGGTCCATAAATCCGTTTTAATTCGTTTCCGCCGCCCGGCGTGCGCCGCACATTCCGAAAACGTTCGTTAGGCAGGACAAATTTAGACCGAAAAGTCGGTTCTCTCGCGTAATGCGCGCAGAATTAACGCAAAGGTAAGGATTCCTTAACGCAAATTTAACCTTCGTCTTCTCCCCGTTCTTTCCGGCAGTCCGACGCGAAACATCGCGGAGTATCGCGCGGATAAGTATCTCAGTAGAGGTAGAAGACGATGGCCGTGAAGTGGCAGATCGCCGCCAGATTGATGAGCAGGTGCCATACCATGTGGTGGTAGCGGAACCCTTTGCGGGCGTAGACCCATGCGCCGGCGGTGTAGAGCACGCCTCCCGCGGCGATCAGCACGAGCAGCGGCATCGAGGCGTGACGCACGAAAAGCGGCATGAAGAAGACGATCGTCCACCCCATCACCAGGTAGATCGTCAGGCTGATCGCCGGAATCGAACGGCGGGCGAGCGACTTGTAGATGATGCCGAAGAGCACCATCGCCCATTGCAGTACCGTAATGAAGGTACCCTGCCAGCCCCCGATGACCGACAGTGCGATCGGGGTGTAGGTTCCGGCGATGGCGACGTAGATGAAGATGTGGTCCAGGATGTGGAACACCTCCTTGTGGCGTGACGCGGGATGCATCGAGTGGTAGAGGGTCGATCCGAGGAACATCAGCAGCAGCGAGATGACGAAGACGCTGGCGGCCACGGCGGCCAGCGTTCCGTCGTGGACGTAGGCGCGCACGGCGGCGAAGGGAAGAGCGGCGAGCGTCAGACACAGCATCACGCCGTGCGACACGGCGTTGGCGACCTCTTCCCCGACGGTCGGGACGTAGACTTTCTGTTCGGCCATGAGGTGCTTCCATTTGGTTTTCACGCCAAATGTAGCGATAAAATCGGTAGTATGGATCATCGTCGTCGAGATTTTCTTCTTCGTTTTCCCGCCTCGGCGTAGCTTGTGCGAGTTCGGCTCTGCGCCCGGCTTGGCGGAAAATTAAGTTTTTCGCTGTCGGAACAAAGATTGCACCGTTCTTTCGTCGCGGGACGGTATTTCGGGGAATGCCCGCGGTTTTACCCCTCCGTCCGACTCCGGCAGGGTCTCGGCACGGTCTGTGCTGCCGGCCGTTCGCCGCGCTCCGCCGGCCTTCCGCACGGAACCCGTACGAAAAGAGGTGTCGACGGTGCGACGAAGCACGGGGTTTGTGAAATTTTTGTAACTTTGTTGCGTTAGGTTAACGGGGCATCCCGCTAAAATCGTGCAGAGCTATGGAGACGACACGTTACGACGAGCTGCGGACGCTCGTCGCCGCAAATTTTTCCGAGACCACGCAGCGGCTCGTCGACGAGGCGCTGGCATATGCCGCCGAATGCCTTGAAAAACAGGTGCGTTACGACGGATCTCCGCTGCTGGATCACGCCGCAGGCGTCGCACGCATCGTCATCTCCGAGATCGGACTGGGGCGCAACTCCACGCTGGCGGCCATCCTGCACGACGTGGTGCGGCTCGCCGCCTGCGGCGAGGCGGGCGACCTGATGGGCGTGACGTCCGAAATCCGCCGCCGCTTCGGCGACGAGGTGCTGGGCATCACCGTGGGGCTGAGCAACATCTCGAAGATCCGGCTGAAAGTCTCGAAGGAGCAGGCGGCCAACTTCCGCGACCTGATCGTGAGCTACTCCGAAGACCCGCGCGTGATCCTCATCAAACTGGCCGACCGCCTCGAAGTGATGCGCAACCTGCGGATGTTCCCGCGCGAGAAGTGGCGCAAGAAGAGCTGGGAGAGCATGAACCTCTACGCCCAGATCGCGCACAAACTGGGCCTCTATTCGATCAAGAGCGAGTTGGAGGACATCGCCCTGAGCTATCTCGAACCGGCCGAGTACGAGCATATCCACCGCAAGTTGGAGGAGACCGAGCGCGAACGCCAGACCTTCATCGACCGTTTTCTGGCGCCGATCGTCGAGCGGCTCGACCGGCAGGGATTCAACTACCACGTCAAGAGCCGCACGAAGTCGATCTTCTCGATCTGGACGAAGATGCACAAACAGCACGTGCCGTTCGAAGGGGTCTACGACATCTTCGCGCTGCGCATCATCCTCGACTGTCCGCCCGAGGAGGAGAAGACCCAGTGCTGGGCCGTCTACTCGATCGTCACCGACTACTACATCCCCAATACCGAACGGCTGCGCGACTGGATTTCGATCCCCAAGTCCAACGGCTACGAGTCGCTCCACACCACCGTTTCGGCCGGCGGCGGCCGCTGGGTGGAGATTCAGATCCGCACCGAGCGGATGGATGCCGTGGCCGAACGCGGCATCGCGGCGCACTGGCGTTACAAGGGGGTCAACCAGGGGGCGCTCACGAGCGAGATGTGGCTCGGCCGCCTGCGCGAGTTGATGGAGAATACGCCCCATGCGCTGGCGCAGCGGTTCGATTCGCGGCCGTCGTCGGGCGAAATCTTCGTCTTCACGCCCAACGGCGACCTGCGCAAGCTCCCCGAAGGGGCTACGGTACTCGACTTCGCCTTCGACATCCACTCCAATCTGGGATGCAGCTGTTCGGGCGGCAAGATCAACGGCCGCGCCGTGCCGATCAAGGAGACGCTCCATAACGGCGACATCGTCGAGATTCTCACGCAGAAGAACCAGACGCCCAAGGCCGACTGGCTCTCGGCGGTCAAGACCGCCAAGGCGCGCAGCAAGATCAAGGCCTTCATCCGCGAGGAGCAGGCCAAGAGCGCGCGGCTGGGACGCGAGGAGCTGGAACGCAAGCTCAAAAACTGGAAATTCGGCCTCACGATCGACGAGGCGGTGGGGTATCTGTGCAAATATTACAAGCTCAAAGCGGGAACCGAACTCTACGGGCTGATCGCCACCGAAAAGATCGATCTGTCGACGGTCAAGGAGATTCTCACCCGCTGGCAGTCGGGCGAGGCCGACGAGGAGCGGCGCGCAGCGGCCGCCGCAGCCGAGCAGGCCAAGTTGCAGAACGCCGCCGCGCGGCCCGCGCATTCGGCCGACGCGCTCGTGATCGACGACAACATCAACCAGATCGAGTACAAGCTCGCCAAGTGCTGCAACCCGATCAAGGGCGACGATATTTTCGGCTTCGTGACGATCAGCTCGGGCATTACGATCCACCGCACCGACTGTCCCAATGCACGGCGTATGCGCGAGAATTATCCCTACCGCGTCATCGACGCCCGCTGGCGGCAGACGGCCGAAGGGGCGTTCCGCGTGACGATCCGCATCGTGGCGGCCGATACGACGGGCATGGCCAACCATATCACCGAAACGGTGATCCGCGACCTGAAACTCAACATCCGTTCGATGAACCTCGCCTCGCGGGGCGGTCTGCTCACGGGTACGGTCGACGTGGAGGTGCCTGCCACGAGCGTCGTCGACACGCTCGTCCACGCCATCCTGCGCATCAAGGGCGTGCAGAAGGCTTTCCGGACGAACGGATAGCGGGGGAGGAATCTTTCGTCACGACACGAACGGACGGTGCGACTTCGCGAAGTCGCACCGTCCGTTTTTGAAGGGCGCCGGCCTTTATGGCCGCCCGTGAATCCTGATTCTCGGCGCTTCATTTTCTCGCACGCTTCGGGACGAGGGTGAAGCCCCAGTCGCGGAGCTTTCCGGTGCGCAGCGTCACGGACTCCTCGGGGCGCTTGCCCCAGCTGTCGTAGCCGCCGAGCCCCATCTGGCGGTAATCGAGGCATACCTCCACGAAATCGCGTACCGGGATGTCGTTCACGTGGGTCTGGCGGCGCATCGCATTACGCGCCTTGTCCACCTCGTTGGAGTCGCTTTTCGTCCAGTTGTGCCACTGGTAGTCGCGGCCGACGGCCTGTTCGCCGTCGAGATCCTCGACCGTGCAGCGCAGGGCGTTGAACTCCATGGTCGAGTCGGCCACGATCAGCAGTTCGCCGAAATCGATCCATTCGGTGTCGCAGTGGTGTCCCGTCTCCTGCGGCCGCACGTAGGGGAAGCACTCCCGCCGCGCCGAGGTTTCGTAACGGCCGACGAAGGTGCCTGCCTTGCGGTCCCAGTAATTCTCTTCGGGCCCCCGGCCGAAATAGGCGAAGGCGTCCATGCGTTCGGGCAGGCGGAACCGCACGCCGTAGCGCGGCATTTCGGGCATCGGCTCCTCGCCGGGGGCGAAGTGCATCCGCACGTTGACCGCCCCCGACGGATAGACGGTGTAGGTCGTCGTCACGCGGTTGCCGCCGGCCAGCGCGCGGGTCGCGGCGATCACCGCCGCGTCGCCCTCCATGCGGCCCGTTACCTCGGCGTCGGCGTCGCGCGACGCCTCCTTCCACACCTGCGTGCGGCGGGGCATTCCGTCGCCGTAGTCGTTGTCGACGGGTGCCCGCCAGAAGTTGGGGCGCACGCCGAATCCGTCGGCGAAGAGCTCCGTGCCGTCGATTTCATAACTCAGCGCCGCTCCCGTCGTGCGGTTGACGGCGAAGTGGACACGGTCGTTCGCCGCTTCGATCCGGTCGCCCTGCGTCGAGAGTGCCAGCCTCTCGCCCTCCTTTTCATAGGCCGGCAGAGCGCCCTTCTGCAACGGGAACTGCTCCTCGGCCACAACCGTGCCGGCGGGCAGTCCCGGCCGGTCGGTGCGCGTCACGGCCCGCAGGCGCAGGTAATAATTCCGTCCGGGTTTGAGTTTCCCGACGGCCGCATCGACCATCTCGCGCTGCTGCGGCGCAGTCTGCAACCGCACCGTGCCGCTGCGCACCGCTTTGCCGTCGGCCTCGACCGTGTAGACGATGTCGTAGCCTTCGAGCGAGGTGAAATAGAAGCGGTTCTCGACTTCGAACGATCCCCGTGCCGGCCCGACCGGACGGAAGGCGATGTCGGCGTAGGCGTAACGCACTTCGGCCATGGCGGGATGGGGCGTGCGGTCGGGCGAAACGAGACCGTTGCAGCAGAAGTTGCCGTCGCTCGGCTCGCGGTCGCCGTAGTCGCCGCCGTAGGTCCAATAGAGGGTTCCCGCTGCATCGCGGCGTTCGAATCCCTGGTCGACCCAGTCCCAGATGAAGCCTCCCTGCAAGTTGGGATATTTGTAGATCGACTGCCATTGCAGCCACAGCGAACCGTTGGAGTTGCCCATCGCGTGCGAGTATTCGCACGGAACGACGGGACGGTCGGTGCCCTCGCGTCCCCACTCTTCGAGCATTCCCGCCGTGGGATACATCGGCACGAACATGTCGGTGTTCCACTCCCACTGTGCGCGTTCGTAGCAGATCGGGCGGTTCATGCGGCCTTCGCCCTTCTCGCGGGCTTCGAGCCATTCGTAGGCTTTGTAGAAATTGTAGCCGTTGCCCGATTCGTTGGCGGGCGAGAAGATCGAGACCGAGGGGTAGTTGCGGCAGCGCATGTACATGTTGCGCAGGCGCGTCTCGTGCGCCGGCCACCATGCACGGTCGTTGCCCAGCGTGCGGCCCGCGGCCAGATCGTACCCCATGCCGTGGCTCTCGACGTTGGCCTCGCTGTAAACGTAGAAGCCCAGCGAGTCGCACAACTCGTAGAAGCGGCGCTGCTGCGGATAGTGGCAGGTGCGGATCGCGTTGACGTTGTGCGCCTTCATCAGCCGCATGTCGCGCAGCAGCAGCTCCTCGTCGACGTAGTGCCCCGTGCGGGGATCGTGTTCGTGGAGGTTGACTCCCTTGAATTTCACGGGCTGTCCGTTGACGAGCAGCACGCGGTAGGGGCGTCCCTTGGCGTCGCGCTCGGCGGCGTCGGCGAACTCGAAGCGGCGGAATCCCACCGAGAAGGGAACGTAGACCGTCCGTTTGGGTGTCCGCACGTGCATCACGAGCCGGTAGCGGTGGGGCGTTTCGGCCGTCCAGTGCGCTGCGTCGGGTATCTCGGCACGGAACAGGGCTTCGCCCGTTGCCTGCTGCCGTCCCGAGGCGACGGTGCGGCCCTCGGGATCGAGCAGTTCGTAGCTCGCCTCGACCTCCCGATCGCCTGCGAGGAACATTTTCAGCGTGAAAAGCCCCGTGCGGTAGCTGTCGTCGAGCGTCGATACGACCTCGAAATCGCGCAGCGCGTCGGGCGTCTCGGCCGAGAGGTAGACCGTGCGCTCGATGCCGCTGATGCGCCAGAAGTCCTGCGCTTCGAGGTAGGAACCGGTGCTCCACCGCGTCATTTTGAGCGCCAGCGTATTCTCGCCCGGACGCAGGAGGGGGTCGATGCGGTATTGCGCCGGATTCTTCGAATCTTCGTTGTAACCCGCTTCGCGGCCGTTGACATAGACGTAGACGCCCGATTTGGCGCCGCCGATCGTCAGGTAGACCCTGCGTCCCGCCCACGCTTCGGGAACGGTGAAGGTGCGGCGGTAGACGCCTGCCGGAATCGCCTCGGGCAGGTGCGGCGGCGCGGGATCGATCGTGGCGTATTCGTAGCGCGTGTTGACGTAGATCGGCGTGCCGTGTCCCTGCAACTCCCAGTTGCCCGGAACGCGGATGTCGCTCCACGCCGAAGTGTCGGCGTCGGCGGCCGTCGCGTCGGCGGGCAGGGCGCGGACGTCGTCCGCATAGCGGAATTTCCATACGCCGTCGAGCGAGCGGTAGGCGTCGCTCTGCTCGAAGGAGCGCGTGAGCGCCTCGTCGCGCGAGGCGAACTCCACGAATTCGGTGCGGGGCGCTTCGCGGTTGACTTCCAGCACGGCGAGGTCGCGGTGGTAGGGTTTCTGGGCTGCGGCCGTCGTCGCAAAGGCGGCCGCCAGCAGGGTGAAGGTTCGTTTCATGAGGAAAAGTTTTGGGTCGGTTCTATGGTTTCGCGGAAATATTGCCGGAAGTCGTCCCGTGTACCGGCCGTTTCCGGTGGCACGGCGCGTGACCGCGGCATAAAAAACAGGAGCCGTCCGACATGCGGATAGCTCCTGTACGGATGTTGCGGACGGATCAGGCTCCGAGCTGTTTCACCTCTTGCCAGATCAGCGCCGAAGCACCGAGGATGGCGGCGTTCTGGCTCTGGATGCCGCTGGGCAGGAGCTTTACCTTGTTCTTGAAGACGCTCATCATGTTCTCCTCCATGTACCATTGCGTCGGTTCGAAGATGTATTTTCCGGACTTGGCCAGGCCGCCGAAGAGGAAGATCGCCTCCGGCGAAGTGATCGTCACTGCGTCGGCGAGCGCATATCCCAGCAACTCGCCCGTGATACGGAACGCTTCGAGCGCGATGGGGTCTCCGTGCGATGCGGCCGTCGAGACCATCGCCGCGTCGAAATTGGCGAAGGGGATGTCGCGCAGCTCCGAAGGTTCGGTCATGGTGGCCATCAGTTCGAAAACGGTGCGCTTGATGCCGGTGGCCGAAACGTAGGTTTCCAGACAGCCGCGGCGTCCGCAGCCGCACTGGCGGCCGCCCCGCACGGCGATCACGTGGCCGAATTCGCCGGCGAAGCCGTCGTGGCCGTAGATCATCTCGCCGTTGGCGACGAATCCCGAACCGAGTCCCGTCCCGAGCGTGATCATGATGAAATCCTTCATCCCCTTGGCGTTGCCGTAGATCATCTCGCCGATCGTGGCGGCGTTGGCGTCGTTGGTCATCCGGCACTCGACGCCCGGGAACGCCTTCTTGATGTCGTCCACCAGCGGGAACATGCGGCGGCTCTCGTCGGGATTGGTTTCGCCGACGGGGAACTTCCACAGGTTGGCCGGGTGTTCGATCACGCCCGTGTGGTAATTGGCGTTGGGCGCGCCGATGCCGATGCCCACCAGCTCGTATTCGAACGAGAGGCTGTCGGCCAGCGCATGCAGCGATTCGGTCAGCTCGGCCACATAGGCCGGATAGTCGGTGAAAAGCGGGAATTTCTTGGTCGATACGACCGAATCGGCATAGAGGTCGCCGTTCTCGTCCACCAGCCCGAAGGCCGTGTTGATGCCGCCGATGTCGATTCCTATTGCAAGTTTTTTCATCGTTGCAGAATGTTGGTTTGTGGCGCGGGGCGCCGTTTATTCACTTCCAAAGTTACGGAATTTTCTTACAATTCCAAACTTTTTCGTACATTTGGCTTGCGCCGAAGATACTCCCGCTCGGCAAAATGCAAACGAGTTTGCTTTTGCTCTCGCTTATTCGTATCTTTGGACGTGTATTCGCCGACGTTTTCGATAAGCCGAGCGCAATGCCGAACTTCGTTCGGGTTTTGCCGAGGCGGGAAAACGGCTGTCGCGAACGAACGATCAAACGTAAGAAAAATGCAGACCAACGAACAGCTTCTCGACCTTCTCGAAAATTATCTCGCTCAGCGTGAGCTGCCTACTGAACCCGAACGGCTCTACGATCCGATCCGCTATTCGCTCGCGGGCGGCGGCAAGCGCCTGCGCCCGATGCTGCTGCTGCTGTCGTGCGGGCTGTTTGCCGACGACGTCGACGTCGCGCTGCCTGCCGCCGCCGCCGTCGAGATATTCCACAACTTCACGCTGCTGCACGACGACATCATGGACAATGCCGCCGTGCGCCGCGGCAAACCTTCGGTCTACGCCCGCTGGGGCGGCAACGTGGCGATTCTGTCGGGCGACGCCATGCTCATCAGCGCCTACCGGCTGCTGGCGCAGGCACCGCCGGCACTGCTGCCGCGTATTTTGGAGGTCTTCAACACGATGGCGCTGGGTGTTTGCGAAGGGCAGCAGTACGACATGGATTTCGAGAGCAAGCAGAAGGTTTCGGTCGTGGAGTACATGTCGATGATCGAATTGAAGACGTCGGTGCTGGTGGCAGGTTCGGCCATGATGGGTGCGATTCTGGGCGGTGCCGACGAGGAGCAGAGCCGCCGTCTCTACCAGTTCGCCATCGAACTGGGTATGGCCTTCCAGTTGCAGGACGACCTGCTGGACAGCTACGGCGGCGAGGAGTTGGGCAAGACCATCGGCGGCGACATTCTCGAAGGGAAGAAGAGCTACCTGATGGTCACGGCCATGAGCCGTGCCGACGAGGAGCAGCGCGAGGTGCTGCGCCACACCTACAAGGATGCGGCGCTTGCCCCTGCGGAGAAGATCGCCCGCGTGCGCGCCGTCTTCGACGCGCTGGATGTGCCGCGCCTCACGGAGCAGCAGATTTCGCTGCGTTTCGACCGTGCGCTGGCGACGCTCGACGGGCTGAACGTCCCCGATGCGCGCAAGGAGCCGCTGCGCGAGTACGCCCGCAGCCTGATGGGGCGCAGGAAATAGACGATTCGATTTCCCGAAAAAACTCGCGGTTCGGCCTCGGAGACCGGAGTCGGACGAGTATCGGCGGGTTATGGTCCATCGTGCGGGACGGAGCGAACCGCCTGCGATGCAGAACGCTGTCGGAAAAGAGCGGCGGCACGAGAAAAACATTCGAGATGAAACGAAGCGACATAGAACTGATGGCTCCGGCCGGGAGCTACGAGGCGTTGCAGGCGGCCGTACAGGCCGGAGCCGACGCCGTGTATTTCGGTGTGGGGCAGCTCAACATGCGGTCGAAGTCGGCCGCGAATTTCACGCCGGACGATCTGGAACGCATCGTCGGGATCGCCCGCGCGGCGGGGGTGAAGAGCTACCTGACGGTCAATACCGTGATCTATGAAGACGAATTGCGGCAGATGCACGCGCTCGTCGACCGCGCCCGCGCGGCGGGAGTCGACGCCGTGATCGCTTCCGACCTGTCGGCGATCCTCTACGTGCGCCGCATCGGGATGGAGGTGCATATCTCCACGCAGTGCAACCTTACGAACAGCGAGGCGGTGAAATTCTTCTCGCAGTGGGCCGACGTGGTGGTGCTGGCGCGCGAACTGTCGCTCGATCAGATCGGCCGCATCGCCCGCGCGATCGACGAGCAGCAGATCTGCGGCCCTTCGGGCGATCCGGTGCGCATCGAGATGTTCGCCCACGGCGCGCTGTGTATGGCCGTTTCGGGCAAGTGCTACCTGTCGCTGCACGAGACGGGGTGTTCGGCCAACCGGGGCGCCTGCCGCCAGATCTGCCGCCGCAAATATACGCTCACCGACGTGGAGACGGGCGCGCAGCTCGCCGCCGAGGGGCAATACCTCCTTTCGCCCAAAGACCTCTGCACGATCGACTTCCTCGACCGCTTCGTCGGCGCCGGCGTGCGCGTGCTCAAAATCGAAGGGCGTGCCCGCGGTGCGGAGTACGTCAAACGGGTGGTGGCGTGTTACGACCGCGCCCTGCGGGCGATGGAGACGGGCGAATATACGCCCGAACTGGCTGCGGCGCTCAAAGAGGAGCTGGCGACGGTCTTCAACCGCGGCTTCTGGCAGGGTTACTATGCCGGTGCGCCGATGGCCGAACATAGCGAGCATTACGGGTCGTCGGCCACGCGCCGCAAGGTCTACGTGGGCCGGGTGACCAACTTTTTCAAGAAGCAGTCGGTGGCCGAGGTATGGGTCGAGGCGTCGCCCGTGCGGCGCGGCGACGAGCTCTTCTTCCAGGGGCCGACGACGGGCGTGGTCGAACTGACGGCCGACCCCTATGTGGGCAATGCTCCTGCCCAGGAGGCCGTGCAAGGGGTCTTCTGTTCGCTGAAAACCCCTTCGCTCGTGCGGCGCGGCGACCAGCTCTACCGCATGGTGCCGGCCGACGCCTCGAATTCGCAGCCCGACTGATTCGCCGCACGCCTTTTGCAGGGAAAACGAAAAGAAATGTCAAAATAACAAAATCATTCGACACGAAAATGGAAACAACCAAACCGACCTTCGCCGCCGCGCAGCCCGATGCCGCGCGCGCGACGCTTTTCCGCAACGTCTATCTCTGGATGACTATGGCGCTGGCACTGACGGCGCTGACGGCCTATACGGTGGCCGGCTCCGAAACGCTGTTGCAGGCGATTTTCAGCAGCCGCTTCGTCTTCCTCGGCCTCATCGTCGCCGAGTTGGTGCTCGTCTTCGTCCTGGCGGCCAACATCATGCGCATGTCGTTCCTGACGGCCACGCTGATGTTCATCGCCTATTCGGTAGTCAACGGCGCCACGCTGTCGACCATTTTCCTCGTCTACGACCTGGGATCGATCGGCCTGACGTTCCTCGTCACGGCCGGCATGTTCGGCGCGATGTCGCTCTACGGCTTCGTCACGGGGCGCGACCTCTCGTCGTGGGGCAACCTGCTGACGATGGCCCTCGTGGGCGTGATCCTCGCCTCGGTGGTCAATCTCTTCCTCCGAAGCGAGATGCTCATGTGGATCGTCACCTACGTCGGCATCCTGCTCTTCGTCGGGCTGACGGCCTACGACACGCAGACGATCAAGCGGATGATCTACTCCGGCGCCGAGGTCGACGAGCCGATGCAGAAAATGGCGCTGCTGGGCGCGCTGTCGCTCTACCTCGATTTCATCAACCTGTTTCTCTACATGCTGCGGCTGCTGGGCAACCGCCGGTAGGGAGACGACGTAAAAAAGACAACCATTTCGTCAAGCCGAGCGCAATCGAACTTGCTCGAATTGCCGAGGCGAGAAATGGAAGAAAAAAATCAACGAACATGTTTCCGGTCAAAACCTACGTTTCGCGCCGCGCCGAGTTGCGCGCGAAGACGGGCGGCGGGCTGATCCTGCTGCCGGGCAACCAGCCCTCAGCCAACAACTATCCCAACAACGCCTACTATTTCCGTCAGGATTCGACGTTCCTCTACTATTTCGGCCTCGACCGGCCGTCGCTCGCGGGCGTCATCGACGCCGATACGGGCGAGGAGGTGCTTTTCGGCGACGATTTCACCGTCGATGACATCATCTGGACGGGGCCGCAGCCCACGCTGCGCGAAGAAGGCGCCCGCGCGGGCGTCGCCGACTGCCGCCCGCTGGCGGCGCTGGCCGACTATCTGGCCGCCGCGATCCGGCTCGGCCGCCGCATACACTACCTGCCGCCCTACCGCGGCGAAACGAAGCTGCAACTCTCGGCGCTGCTGGGGATCGCTCCTGCGCTGCTGCACGACTACAAGTCGGTCGACCTGATGTTCGCCGTCGCGGAGATGCGCGAGGTCAAGAGCGCCGAGGAGGTGGCGCAGATGGAGGATGCCTTCCACATCGGTTACGCCATGCACACCACCGCCATGCGGATGTGCCGCGCGGGCGTCGTCGAGCGCGAGATCGCCGGTGCGATCGAGGGCGTCGCCAAGTCGATGGGGCTCGGCGTGTCGTTCCCGTCGATCGTCTCGCAGCACGGCGAGACGCTGCACAACCTCAACTCGGAGGGGGTGCTCGCCGACGGACGACTGCTGCTGGTCGATGCCGGCGGCGAGAATCGGATGAACTACTGCTCCGACCACACGCGCACCTACCCTGTCAGCGGCCGTTTCACGGCGCAGCAGCGCGAGATCTACGACATCGTGCTGGCGTGCCACGACCACATCGCACGCATCGTGCGCCCGGGAATGATGTACATGCAGGAGGTACACCTCGAAGCCTACCGCAAGCTGGCCGAGGGACTCGTCGGCGTGGGGCTGCTCAAAGGTTCGGCCGACGACGCTGTCGCCGCGGGCGCCATGTACCTCTTCATGCCCCACGGACTGGGACACGGGTTGGGCATGGACGTGCACGACTGCGAAAACATCGGCGAGCGCAGTTTCGACTATTCGCTCGTGGCCGAGCGCGCCGCGCAGTCGGCTACCTGCCTCCACCGCGCCACGTGGCGTCTGCGCCCAGGAACGATCCTGAGCGACGAACCGGGCATCTACTTCATCCCGGCGCTCGTCGACAAGTGCGAAGCCGAAGGCAAATTCCGCGGGATCGTCGACTACGACCTGCTGCGCAGCCGCTATCTCGATTTCGGCGGCATCCGCATCGAAGACGACCTGCTGGTGACCGACACCGGCTGCCGCATCCTCGGCGACCGTACGATCCCCGTGACGGTCGAAGAGCTGGAAGCCGTCGTCGGCCGGTAGACGTATGCGCACGGTCGTCCTCTTCCCCACGGTGGGCGAAGCCGAGGCTTTCCGGCGCCGCTGTCCCGACGTCGCGTACCGCATCACGGGCGTAGGCCCTGCCGCTGCTGCCGCCGCGACGGCGCGTGCGGTCGTCGACGAACGCCCCGATCTGCTGCTGCTGGCGGGCATCGCCGGCGTCTATCCCGCATCGGAGGTTGCCGTCGGCGAGGTCGTCGCCGTCGCCGAGGAGCGCGTGGAGGGATTGCCGGAACGGTACGCCGACGCCTATCGTCCGACGTTCGCTGTTCCGGGGCTGCGCACGGCGGTTTCTAACAGCGTCGCACGCAGCGGGGCGGCACCTGCCGGAGCCGAGGTGGAGAACATGGAGGGGGCGGCGTTCTTCGCCGTCGCTGCGGCGCTGGGCGTACCGGCCGCCGAGGTGCGTGCCGTCTCCAACCGCGTGGGAGAACCCTTCGGCGTGTGGCGCGTAGCCGATGCCTGCGAGGCGCTGGCACGGGAGTTGGCGTTGCTCGTCGGCGAAATCGGATCCGTCTCTTCGCAGGATCGACTTCCCCTTCGCCGATCCGCCGGGGGTGTCGGAAAGGGGAGATAAACTTGAAATTCAAACCGATAGGCTTATGAAAACATCTACCAAATGGATGATCGGCATCGCCGCCGCGCTGGTGCTCTTCTTCCTCCTGATTTTCTATTCGAGCGAGATCTACGTCTGGGCCATGGGCAAGATTACGACGCTCGTCATCTGGGCCGTGATCTTCCTGGCGGGCTTCCTGATCGGCCGTTTCGGCGGTCGGAGAAGGTCGGAGAAGGCGGTCACGAAAAAACGGCTTTCGGCCGACGACGATGACTGACCGGTTGCGCCTCCGTATTTCGCCCTGCCCCAACGATACGTTCATGTTCGAGGCGTTGCTCAACGGTCGTATCCCGACGCAGGGCCTCGCGTTCGAGGTCGGATTCCAGGATATCGAGGAGCTGAATGAAGGCGTCTCGTCGCCTGACGGGCCCGATATTTCGAAGATCAGCTATGCCGTGCTGCCGGCCGTCGTCGACCGTTATGCGCTGCTCGACAGCGGATCGGCGCTCGGACGGGGCAACGGGCAGTTGCTCGTGCGGCGCCGCGGCGACCGGTCGCCGATCCGGCGCGTAGCCATTCCGGGCGAACTCACGACGGCCAATGCCATGCTGCTGCGCTTTTTTCCCTCGATCGTCGACCGTACGCCGGTGCTCTTTTCCGAGATCGCCGCAGCGGTCGAACGGGGTGCGTTCGACGCGGGCGTACTCATTCATGAAGGGCGTTTTACCTACGAGCGGCACGATCTGGAACTGGTGGCCGATCTGGGAGCGTTGTGGGAGCAGCAGACGGGACTGCCGCTGCCGTTGGGCGGCATCGTGGCGAGTCGGGAACTGCCGGCGGAGGTGCGTCGCACCTTCGATCGGGTATTGCACGACAGCATCGCCTACGCGCTCGAACACCCGACGGTTTCGCGGCCGTTCGTCAGGGAACACGCTCGGGAGTTGGACGACGAGGTGATCGACCGTCATATCGCGCTCTTCGTCAATCGCTATTCGCTTGCATTGGGCGAGGAGGGGCGTCGGGCGGTGCGCGAACTGACCGGACTTCCCGATCTGCGGTTGGGCTGGGAACCCCTGCACGGGAGTTGACCGACGCGGGCTTTCCGCCGCCGGAAACGGTTTTCACCCCTGCTGCGATACATTGCAGCAGGGGTGATTTCGTGTGCGCCCGGGTCCGAGTGCGTATGTTGCCGTCGATTTCCGGATCGGTCGCTGCATAGAGAAGGCGGTGCGGCGGATGTCGCTGCGGATCAAAGGGTGTGGACGACGATCAGCCCTTCGCGCAGTTCCAGCCGCATCGGGATCGGTTCGCCGCCGCGGACGCGGCCGACGACCTCGCCCGCCGCGAAGTCGATCCGTTCGATCGCGAGGTCGCGCAGCAGGTCGAGTCCGCGACGGCGGGCCAGCTTGTAGAGCGTCTCCTTGGCGCACCAGACCACGCCCGCCACGTGCGGATCGTCGCCGAGTGCGGCCTCGGCCGGAGTAAGGAAATGCGCCGCCGCGCGGGTGAAACGACGTGTCTCGGACTCGATGTCTACCGCACAGGGGCGGTCGGAGATCACGACGGCCGCGTGCCCGCCGCCGTGCGAGACACCGATATGGCACGGATCGCCGATCAGCACGGGGCCGCCCGCGGCATCGTAGCCGATCGGCACGGTACCCAGTTCGCGGTAGACGACGGCGCGCCATGTGAGGTATTCGGCTCGTCGGCGGGGCGGAAATGCGGCCGCAGCAGCCCAGTCGGCATCGGTCACCTGCCCGCGAAGCGTGTCGGGCGAAGCCAGCGGGGCGAGGATGCAGCGGAGGGTCATCTTTTCGGGATTGAGCGGGTTGGGGAATCCGGTGCGCGGCCGTCTATTCGGGCAGCGTCACCTGTACCTTGTCGATGCGTCGGCCTTCGATCGTGTGGGCCGTGAAACGGAGGTCGTGCGTGGTCACGACATCGCCCTTTTTCAGAAAATCGCGCTTGATTTCGAGCATCAGTCCCGCCAGCGTCTCGGCCTCGCCCTTGACGTCGGCGAAGGTGTTTTCGGGCAGTTGCAGGATGCGTTCAAAGTCGCCGATGTGGGTCTTGCCGTCGAAGAGGTAGTTGCGGTCGTCGAGCTTGGTGTAGGCGCTTTCGACGGCGTCGCTTTCGTCCGAAATCTCGCCGACGATCTCTTCGAGAATATCTTCGAGCGAGACGATGCCCAGCGTCGAACCGTATTCGTCGACCACGACGGCCATGTGTACCTTGTTCGACTGAAACTCTTCCAGCAGGTCGTTGATCTTCTTGTGTTCGGGCACGAAATAGGCTTTTCGCAACAGTTGTTGCCAGCCGAATTCGTCGCCGTTGTTGATGTAGGGCAGCAGATCCTTGACGTAGAGGATTCCCTTGATATTGTCCAGATCCTCGTCGTAGACCGGAATGCGCGAGAAACCCGAAGCGATGATGCGATCCTTGACGCTCAGGTAGTTGTCGCCGATTCCGACGGCGACGACATCCACGCGGGGACGCATGATCTCCTGCACCTCGGTGTTGGCGAACTTGACGATGCCCGAGAGCATGTTGTGCTCCTCGGCCGAGGCGGTGGCGGTCATGTCGACGGCGTCGGCCAGCTCGTCGAGCGAAATCTCGTTGCGACGCGCGGCGTGTTCGCTGATCGTGCTGCTCGTGCGGATCAGGATGTAGGCGAAGGGGCGCATCAGCCAGCGCATCAGCAGGATGGGGCGCGCTACCGTACGGGCGAACCGCAGGGGGCGGCTCTGGGCGAATACCTTGGGGATGATCTCGCCGAAAAGCAGCAGCAGGAAAGTGGCGATGACCGATTCGAAGAGAAAGCGCATGCCGGCCGAGCCGAACGTGAAGAGCAGGTTGATGATGCGTGCGGCCAAGATGACGATGCAGATGTTCACCAGATTGTTGACCACCAGAATCGTAGCGAGCAGTTGATCGACGTCGCCGAGCAGCCGCAGAATGGCGTCGTTCGAAGATTTTTCGGGATGTGCCTTGATGTCCCGTATGTCGTGCGGCGTGAGCGAGAAAAACGACGTCTCGGCGCCCGAAACGAGGGCCGAGACCGCCAGCAGGCACACCGCGACCGCTCCCGGCAGGAGCAGACCGATGTCTACGGGGTTGAGTGTGACCAGACTGCCTTCCAAATTCGTCTATTTTCGTTTTGCACTGCCTGCCGACGGATCAGTCGAAGAGCGAGCCGCCCTTCTCCTGCGGAGGTTTCGCCGCGGCGTCGCCCTCCTCCTTGAGCACCTCCTTGCGGCTGGTCGAGGTCTCGACGATCAGCTCGGCCTTGCGCGTCCGGTAGGCCGGTACGGCCAGTTGCGCCTCGATGTTCTTGTAACGTGTCGGCCGTTCGCCCAGCATCACCTGCGTCATGGGCCGCAGCGTCGGCACGGGGCGCGGTTTGATCGGTTCGAGCACCGTGTTCTCTTCGCGGGGCTGCGCGGCGAGGACGTCGGCGGGCGGGACGACCGGTTTCGCGGCGCGCTCGATCGCCGCGCTGTCGAATCCCGTCGCCACGACGACCAGCTCGATGCGCCGCCCCAGCTGCGGTTTGACGCTCGTGCCCCAGATGATGTTGGCGTCGTGCACCGTGCCGTCGGGGGCCTGTACGCTGGCGTGCGACTGGATGTATTTCAGGATCTCCATCACCTCGTCCAGCGCCAGCGAATCGGCGTCGGAGGTCGAGATGTTCAGCAGGATGTTTTTCGCGCCGGATATGAGCGTATGGTCGAGCAGCGGCGATTCGAGCGACGCGCGGGCCACCTCCGCGGCGCGGTGCTCGCCTTCGGCCGTAGCCACCGACATGTGGGCGCGGCCGCTGTCGCGCATCACCTTCGACACGTCGGCGAAGTCGACGTTGACCATGTCGCTTTCGACGGTGATGATCTCGGCGATGCCCTTGGCAGCCGATGCGAGGATGTCGTCGGCCTTGCCGAAGGCCTGTTTGAGCGAGAGGCGGCCGTACATCTCGACGATGTTCTCGTTGTTGATGACCAATAGCGAATCGACGTTGCGGCTCAGCTCCTCGATGCCCCGAAAGGCCTGTTCGTAGCGGATCTTGCCCTCGACGGCCAGCGGCGAGGTGACGATACCGACGGTGAGGATGCCCATTTCATGCGCCAGTTTGGCGATTACGGGCGATGCGCCCGTGCCCGTGCCGCCGCCCATACCGGCCGTCACGAAGAGCATCCGCGTGCCGGCCGCTTCGAGCCTGCGGCGGATGTCGTCGAGCGATTCGATGGCCGCCTTGCGTCCGTTTTCGGGATCGTTGCCCGCACCGAGACCTTCGCGCCCCAGCTGCACCTTCTCCTCGACGGGACTGTTGTCCAACGCCTGTGCGTCGGTGTTGCAGACCATGAACCCGACGTCCTTGATGCCGAGGTTCCACATGTGGTTCACGGCGTTGCCGCCGGCACCGCCGACGCCCACCACCATGATTATCGAAGATTTATCTTTTGCCGCAGCAATTTCGTTCATCAGATCGTCACTCATAATTCCTTAACCTCTTTTTCGTCGGGCGTTCGTTCCGGTTGCCGGCCGGTTTTGCGTTTTCTCGTTCGTATTGTTTCGGCTTCCCGCCGCCTTGCCCGGTCGGGCGACTCAGATCTCTTCGTCTTCCGATCCGGTGAAGAAGTCGTCCAGGCGGGTTCCCAACTTCTGTTTGAGCTTGTCGAGCAGGCCCCGTTTCGGACGATGCGGCGTCTCGGCGGTTTCGGCTGCGGCCCCTTGCGCCGCCCCTTCCGTTGCGGCGTTCGCCGCGGGAGTCGTCGGCGGGGGAGTCGGTGCGGCCGCGGGCCGCGGTGTGTAGGGCGCTGCCGAAACGCCTGTCGCGGGCTTCCCGGCAGAGTAGGGGGTCGCGCGCGGGATCGTCGGCCCGGCGGGCTGTGCCGCACCTCCCTGACGCGGGATATCGGTCACGGCGCAGTCGCCGTGGGCGGCGCCGCGGAGCAGCAGTCCGACGGCCGTCGAGTAGGCCGGCGAAGCGACCTTTTCCCGCGACGTCTCGTCGACGGCCTCCTCGGTCGTGCCGATGCGGACCTCCATGCCCGTTACGCGGCGGAACAGTTCGTCGATATGTTGCAACTGCGCCGAGCCGCCCGTCAGCACGATGCCGTAGGCCAGCTTGTCGCCGAATCCCGAATCCCGGATCTCCTGCGCGACGTATTCGGCGATATCGCGGGCGCGCGATTCGATCACCACGGCCAGGTTGTGCAGCAAGATATCCTTGGTCTCCTTGGCGGTGCGTCCCTTGACGCTCACCATCTTGTTTTCGGGCGCCAGCTCGGCGACCGCCGAACCGAATTTGCGTTTGAGGCTGTCCACGTGGCGTTCGAGGATGCCCAGCGTGCGGATGTCGTTGTTGATCGCCCCCGCCCCCATGGGGATGGTGGCGATGTAGCGCGGCACGTTGCGGTAGTAGACCGCCACGTCGGTCACGCCGCCGCCGATGTTGACCACGGCCGCACCCTCCTCCTTCTCGTCCGCCGAGAGGACGGCGGCGCCCGTCACCAGCGCGTTGGCGTACATCCCCAGCGAGCGGATGCCCAGCCGGCGCAGCGCCAGGTTGAGCCGTTCGATCGGGGTTTTGGCGCAAAGGATGAAGTTGAAGGTCGATGCGAGCCGCTTGCCGAACGATCCGACGGGGTCGGCCACCTCCTGGTTTTCGTCCACGAGGTAGTTTTGCGGGATGCGCTCCATGATCGTCTCGTCGTCGGGGGCCTGCACGTTGCGCATACGGTCGAACAGCGCCTCCACGTCGGTGCGGTTGACGCCGTTCTGCGGATCGGAGGTGAAGACGTGGTCGGTGTGGCGGGCGCAGCGTACGAAATCGCCCGAAATGCCGGTGTAGGCTTCGGTGATGCGGATGCCCAGTTCCTCGCCAACGGCCTCGACGGCCGCCTTGATGGAATTGCTCACCTGCTCGATATTCGTAATCATGCCCGCCTTCACTCCCTGCGAAGGTTTCGAGACGATGCTGCGGACGACCGGACGTCCCTCGGCGTCGCGTTCGGCGACGGCCACCACGACGTTCGACGATCCCAGGTCGATTGCGACGATGTAATTCTTCTTCTCCACGTTTGTCAGCTTTGTTTCATCGGGCGTTTGCCTTGCGGACGGTCTTTCGGCCGCCGCTCCGGTGCAGACGCTCTATTTTGTGCACACCACTTGTTCTTTGTATTTGACGTTGATCGTGCGGTACTCTTCCCATCCGATGTTCCGCAATCCGCGGCGGTAGAACGTCAGCAGTTTCGCGAGTTTCTCCTCCGCGTCGTCGGGGCTGCCGAAGATCACCGTATGGCTGCCCGTGCGGGGTACCAGTTCGATCTCGGGCGCTCCGTCCGGGCCTTTCGCCACGACGATCTGGACGATCTCCGATCGCCAGAAATCGTCCTTTTCGACGAGCACCACAAAGTTAAGCAGTTTCAGGAAATCTTCGTAGCTTTTCCGCAACTTTTTTTGTTTTTCCCGTTCGGCCGCCTGCCGGGCGGAGATTTTATCGATGCGCTCCTGCAAGACCCGCGCCGTGTAGCGGTATTCGCGGCGCAGCCGCGCCTTTTTTTCACGCAGCTCCTTCACGCGGCGCTCGAAATTTTCGCGGCGTTCGAGCAGCCCTTTCTTGATCGTCATGCGCCGCAGCGCCTTGATGTTTTCGTCGTTCTCGCGCTCGGCGCGGTAGAGCGGATATTTTTCGCGTTCGATCTCGGCGATGCGGCCCTCCGATTCGGCGATCCGCGCGGCGGTGTAATCCGCTATCGATCCCGTGTAGGAGGCCGGAGCGGGCGGGGCGTAGGAACCGGTCATCACCGGAACGTAGAGCGCTGACGACTGCGGCGCCGCGAAGAGATACCCTTCGTCGGTGGCGTAGGCGTTGTAGCCGTCGAACAGCAGCCGCACGACGGGACGGCGCTGGCGCACGGCGATGCGCAGCACGCCGCCGTAGTCGATCGAGGCGGTGGCGTCGGCCACGAACCCGTTGCGCAGGATCAGTCCTTCGATGCTCCGCAGGTCGACCTCGCGCGCCGCCGCACCGACGGTTTTCACGCCGCTGCGCGCCAGCCACTGCCGTACTGCGCCGCCCGTGACGAGCTGCCCGTGCGACGAACTGTCGGCGATCTCGATATCGAGCCGCTGCACGACGAGCTGTCGCCGGTGAGTCCGCACCCGTGCGGCCGAGTAGACGATGTACCCGGCCACGGCGGCCCACAGCAGCCCGATGAGCGTGTATCGCAGCGGTCTGGGCATCCGTCAGGCTTTTTTACGCAATACGTCCGCCACGGCATCGCAGCAGGCGTCGATGTTGCCCGCCCCGAAGCTGACGACCACGTCGGTCGCGGCTGCGCCGAGCGTCGCCGCCAGCGCTTCGCGGCCGACGATGCGGCACGGTACGGTGACCCGTTCGGCGATGATCTCGGAGGCGATGCCCTCGATCGGTTCCTCTCGTGCGGGATAGATCGGCAGCAGCAGCACTTCGTCGGCCTGCGACAGCGCCTCGGCGAACTCGCGGTAGAAGTCGCGCGTGCGGGTGTAGAGGTGCGGCTGGAAGACCGCCGTCACGCGCCGGCCGGGAAACATCCGCCGCACCGAGGTGAGCGCGGCGGCCAGTTCGCGCGGATGGTGGGCATAGTCGTCCATGTAGACCTGCCGCGGGGTATTGACGTAGAATTCGAAGCGGCGTTTGACCCCCTCGAAGGCCGCCAGCGCACGCCGCAGTCGCTCTGTGTCGAGCGTCCCTCCTTCGGCGCGGGCGGCGCACCACATCGCCGCGACGGCCGCCACGGCGTTTTCGACATTGACCCAGCCGGGGATCCCCAACGTGCAGTCGGCGATCACACCCGACGGCGTGACCAGATCGTAGCGGTAGTGCCCGCCCTCGATGAGCTGCACGTCGCGGGCGTAGAAGTCGCAGGGGGTGTCGTAGGCGTAGCGGTAGACCGTGACGGCGTCGTTGCGCAGCGCCACGTCGACGCCTGCTTTGAGTACCAGCGCGCCGCCCGGCCGGATGCGCTCGATGAACTGTGCGAAGGCCTCCTTCACGGCTTCGTGGGTGCCGTAGATGTCGAGATGGTCGGCGTCTACGGCCGTGACGACCGCCACGTCGGGCCGCAGGCGGAGGAACGAGCGGTCGAACTCGTCGGCTTCGACTGCGAGCCGCGGCCCGTCGCCCAGCACCAGATTGCTGCCGAAGTTCTTCGAGATGCCGCCCAGAAAGGCGCTTCCGGTCCCTTCGACCTCGCGGTTGAGCCATGCGACGAGCGTCGAGGTGGTGGTCTTGCCGTGCGTGCCGGCCACGGCCATCACGTATTTGCCGGCCGAGAGGTGGCCCAGCATCTGCGACCGTTTCTCGACGGTGAAGCCGTGGTCTCGGAACCAGCTCAGTTCGGAGTGGTCGTCCGGCACGGCGGGGGTGTAGACCACCACGGTGCCCTCCCGCTCGCGGAACGGGGCGGGAATGGCCGCCGTGTCGTCCGTGTAGTGAATGGCGGCTCCCTCGGCCGCGAGCGCCTCGGTGAGTGCCGACCGCGTGCGGTCGTAACCGGCCACCTCGCGGCCTTCGTGGAGGAAATAGCGGGCCAGCGCGCTCATGCCGATACCGCCGATGCCGATGAAATAGATGCGTTGTATCTCCATCTTACCAGATTTTTTCGATTTCGTCGACGATCCGCTCCGCCGCGTCGGGCACGGCCAGCGCCGCGATGTTGCGGGCGAGCAGCGCCCGCCGTGCGGGGTCGGCGAGCAGTTCGCCCGCCGTCTCCATGGCCCGTGCGGGCGCTTCGGCGTCGGCGACCAGAACGGCAGCCTGCCGGTCGACGAGCGCCTGCGCGTTCTTGGTCTGGTGATCTTCGGCCACGTTGGGCGAGGGGACGAAGAGCGTGGGCTTGCCCACCAGACACAGCTCCGAGACGGAGCAGGCGCCGCTGCGCGACACCACGACGTCGGCCGCGGCATAGGCGCGGTCCATACGGTCGATGAAGGCCCCCTGCCAGACGCCCGGCGCGGGATGTTCTTCGAGAAAGCGCCGCATCTCGGCCTCGTAATATTTGCCCGTCTGCCAGATCACCTGGAACGGCGGCCGGAACTCCTGCCGCGCGAGCCACGCCTTCATCGTCTCGTTGAGCGTGCGGCAGCCCAGCGAGCCGCCCACGACGAGCACCGTGGGGCGTGCGGCGTCCAATCCGAAAGCTGCCAGTCCTTCCAGCCGGTCGGCCTCGGTCGGCACGGCGAAGCGTCCGCGCAGGGGATTTCCCGTGTGCACGATCCGCTCGGCGGGGAAGAAGCGCTCCATGCCGTCGTAGGCCACGCAGATACGCCGCGCACCGTGTGCGAGGATCTTGTTCGTCAGACCGGCGTAGGAGTTTTGCTCCTGAATGAGCGTCGGGATTCCCGATCGCTGCGCGGCCCACAGCACGGGTCCCGAGGCGTAGCCGCCGAATCCCACCACGACGTCGGCGCCGAACTCGCGGATCGTGCGCCGCGCACGGCCGACGCTTTTGAGTACCTTGAAGGGCAGCGCCAGATTCGACAGCGCGAACCGCCGTTGCAGTCCCGCCGTCGGCAGCCCTACGATGCGGTAACCCAGCGCCGGAATCTTCTCCATCTCCATTTTGCCTTCGGCGCCGACGAAGAGCAGTTCCACCCCGTCGCCGCAGCGGCGTTGAAGTGCTTCGGCCACCGCGACGGCCGGATAGATGTGGCCGCCTGTGCCGCCGCCTGAAAGAATCACCCGTTTCATCTGTATGTAATATTCATTCTTAATTTTTCATTCGGTTACCGTCCCCACGACTCGCGGTCGAGCGAGCGATAGCCGATCGCCTCGGCGATCTGCGTCGTGCCGATCCGCTCGTCGCCCGCCAGATCGGCGATCGTGCGCGCCACTTTCAGGATGCGGTCGTAGGCGCGTGCCGAGAGGCTGAGCTGTTCCATGGCTCGTTCGAGCAGCGTGCGCGCTTCGGCGTCGATCGGGCAGTATTCGCGCACCATGCGGCCCGTCATCATCGCGTTGGTGTAGACGCCGGCCACGCCCCTGAATCGGTCGCGCTGCACTTCGCGGGCGCGGACGACCCGCCGGCGGATCGCGGCGCTCGGTTCGCCGCGTTCGGCGGAGGCCATCTCCTGAATCGATACCGGCGTCACCTCGATGTGCAGGTCGATGCGGTCCATGAGCGGGCCGGAGATACGGCCCAGATAGCGATGTACGGCGCCCGGCGGGCAGGTGCATTCGCGCGTAGGGTGGTTGTAGTAGCCGCACGGGCAGGGATTCATCGCCGCCACCAGCGTGAAGTTGGCCGGATACTCGACGCTGTAACGCGCCCGCGAGACGGTGATGCGCCGCTCTTCGAGGGGCTGCCGGAGCACTTCGAGCACGTTGCGGCCGAATTCGGGCAGCTCGTCCAGAAAGAGGATGCCGTTGTGCGCCAGCGACACTTCGCCCGGGCGGGGCGACTGGCCGCCGCCGATGAGCGCCACCTGCGACGTGAGGTGGTGCGGTGCGCGGAAGGGCCGTTCGGCGAGCAGGCCGCGGTGCGCCCCGATCTTGCCCGCGACGGAGTGGATCTTGGTCGTTTCGAGCGCTTCGTCGAGCGTCAGCGGCGGCAGAATCGAGGGCAGCCGGCGTGCGAGCATCGTCTTGCCCGAACCCGGCGCGCCGATCATCAGCACGTTGTGGCCGCCCGCCGCCGCGATTTCGAGCGCCCGCTTGACGGCCGCCTGCCCCTTGACGTCGGCGAAATCTTCGGCGTAGCCGCCCTCTTCCTCCGCGAAGGCGGCGGGAGCTGCCGCCGGTGCGATCGTCCGGTCGCCGCGCAGGTACTCTACCGTCTCGCCCAGCGATGCCGCACCGATCACCTCCACGCCCTCGACCACGGCCGCTTCGCAGACGTTGTCGCACGGGACGATCAGACGCCGCAGCCCCTCTTCGCGGGCCTTGACGGCCATCGGAAGGATGCCGCGCACGGGTTTGAGCGTCCCGTCGAGCGACAGTTCGCCCGCCAGCATTGTCCCGTCGAGCGCCTCGGCCGGAACCTGCTCCGTGGCGGCGAGGATGCCCACGGCGATCGGCAGGTCGAAACCCGCCCCCTCCTTGCGCAGATCGGCCGGAGCGAGGTTGACCACCAGCTTCTTACCCGTCATCCGCAGCCCCGTGTTTTCGAAGGCCGAGCGGATGCGCTGTTCGCTCTCCTTGACGGCGTTGTCGGGTAGCCCGACTAGAAAGAGGCCCAGTTGTCCGGCCGCGGCGACGTTGACCTCGACCGAGACCGTCACGGCGTCGATGCCTGCGACGGCTCCTGCTGCGATACGGACGAACATGGCCTTAGAAGGGGGCTTCGTCGCCGAGCGGGCGGGGCGTGATGTCGAATTCGGTGGAGACCATCGATGCGGGGCCGGGGGCGAAGCCTGCCGGTGCGTTCGAATCGCTGGCGAAATCGTCGTACTGCTGCCCCGGTGCGGGCGCGCCGCCCGGCAGTAGGTCGGCGTCGTCGATGTCGGCGAAGCGCGCCTGGTCTTTCAGGAAGCGCAGCTTGACGTCGGTCACGGCGCCGTTGCGGTGCTTGGCGATGATCAGCTCGGCCATACCCGCCGTGGGCATTCCGTTCTCGTCCTGGTTGATGCCGTAGTATTCGGGACGGTGGATGAAGGCCACGATGTCGGCGTCCTGCTCGATGGCGCCCGACTCGCGCAGGTCCGACAGCTGCGGCCGCTTCGAGCCGCCGCGCAACTCGGTCGAACGGTTCAGCTGCGAAAGGGCGATGATCGGGACGTTGAGCTCCTTGGCGATGGCTTTGAGCGTGCGCGAGATGAACGACACCTCCTGCTCGCGGTTGCCTCCCTTGGCGGCCTGCGGGCCGCCGGTCATCAGTTGCAGGTAGTCGATCATGATGATCTTGATGTCGTTATGTATTTTCAGACGGCGCGCCTTCGAGCGGAACTCGAAGACCGACAGCGCCGGCGTGTCGTCGATGAAGAGTTTGGCGCTTCCCAGCGGCTTGGTGGCCGATTCGAGGTGGCGCCACTGTTCGGGCGAGAGCCGTCCCAGTTTGAGGTCGTTGCCCGGTATGCCCGTCTCGGCCACCACCAGACGCATCATGAGCTGGTGCGCCGGCATTTCGAGCGAGAAGAAGGCGACCGCCTGCTCGTGGTCGACCGACATGTTGCGCGCCATGGTGAGCGTGAAGGCCGTCTTGCCCATCGAGGGGCGGGCGGCGATGATGATCAGATCCGACGGCTGCCAGCCCATCGTCACGCGGTCGAGCGCCATGAAGCCCGACGGCACGCCGTTGAAGGCGCTCTTGTTCTTGGCGTTCTCCTCGATCTGCGCCAGCGTGCGCGCCAGCACGTCGGCTGCCGACTGCACGGAGCGTTTCACGTGTCCTTCGGCCACCTTGAAGATCTCCTGCTCGGCGAAGCCGATCAGGTCCGTCACGTCGGTCGATTCGTCGTAAGAACGGCGCTGAATTTCCGTGGCCGAGCGGATCAGTTCGCGCTGCACGTACTTCTGCGCCACGATTTTGGCGTGGAACTCGACGTTGGCGGCCGAACCGACCTTCTGCGTGAGCTGCGCCAGATAGGAGGCGCCGCCCACCTTTTTGAGCTCCTTCTTGACTTTGAGCCGCTCGGTGACGGTGTAGAGGTCGATCGGCTTCAACTCCGACGACAGCTCCTCGATGGCGCGGTAGATCAACCGGTGCTCCTCGGTGTAGAAGGCTTCGGGGGTGACGAATTCCTGTACGGTGATGATCGAGTCCTTTTCGAGCATCAGCGCACCCAGCACGGCCTCTTCCAGTTCGACGGCCTGCGGCGGGACGTTGCCGCCCATTTCGGTCAGTGCGGCGTAGGCTTCGCGGTTGCGTGCGGACGGTGTCGTATTGTTTTCCTGTGACATGGCATTCGGTTTCGGATTCAAAATTACGCAAAGCTGCGCAATAAATAAAATTAAGCGTGAAAAATAAAATATCCGTCCACAAAAACGGCCGGAGACGTTTCGTGCCGAGAGGAGCATCGCCCGGCGATGTCGGCAGTTCGTCACCGCCCCGCGCGGCGGCCTGCAACTCGCTCCGGCTCGTGCGGCTCCTCCGCCGGCGGCCAACCGAAGCCGCATCGGCACCGTTCGCAGGGCGTCTGACGGTACATTTTCCCGCCCGTCATCCGTCGAGGCCGAACTCCCGCTGCGGGACGGCCAGCACCGCGACGCTCAGCCGGCAGTCGGGCGCGGCGCGCAGGATCGTCTCGGCGCATGAGAGCAGTGTGGCGCCCGTAGTGAGCACGTCGTCCACCAGCAGGAGATGGTGCCCCGCGAGCCTTTCGGGACGGCGTACGGCGAAGATTCCCTCGACGTTGTCCCACCGCTCGGCGTGGCGGTGGAGCGCTTGCGCGGGGTTGTTGCGGATGCGGCGGACGCTGTGGCGGTCGACTTCGGTACGGAGCGCGCGGGCGATCCCCTCGGCCAGGTACTCCGCCTGATTGTAGCCGCGGCGCAACCGTTTGCGCCAGTGGAGCGGCACGGGGACGATCCGGTCCACCGTGTCGTAGAGGCCGCTGTCGGCCAGGCAGTGACCGTACCATACGCCCATATCGCGTGCAAGGCGCCATGCGCCGTCGTATTTGAAGCGGTGGATCAGCTCGCGCCACCCGCTGCCGGGGATGAAGTAGAGGAAGGCCGAAGCCTGTTCGACGGGAACCAGCGCCGAGAGCCGCTCCCACAAGGGATTGTAAGTCGCGTAGCAGAAGCCCGTGAGCGGCACGGCATAGCGGCAGCGGGTGCAGACCACGCGGCTGCCGGGCGGCATCTCGCCGCCGCAGACCGGACACCGCGCAGGAAAGAGCAGCCGTCCGACGCCGCGCACCGTATCACTGAGGATCGACATCGCAGCTGAGCGTTACGGTTTGGAACTCTTTCGCACCGAGCGTCTGCCGGAGCACCTCGCGCAGCACTTCCCGGGCACGGGAGGCCGAGGCGCCGCTCTCGATTTTGAGCAGGAATTCGGTGATGTACTCCTCGCGGATGCGGTCGACGGGCGGAGCGACCGGCCCCATGGCCCGTCTGCCGAAACGGCCGCGCAGCGTCACGGCGAGCGCCGCCGAAGCCCGGTAGAGCAGGTCGCGGTCGCGCTGGCGGAGCGTCAGGCGGATCAGCCGTGCGTAGGGCGGATAGGCGAAGGCGCGGCGTTCGGCCAGCTGCGTGCGCGCCATCGCTTCGTAGTCGCCCGCGGCGACCTGCCGGATGACGGGGTGTTCGGGCTCCGTGGTCTGGATCACCACTTCGCCCGCCGCGTCGCGCCGTCCGGCGCGTCCGGCCACCTGCGTCATCAGCTGGAAGGCGCGTTCGGCGGCGCGGAAATCGGGTGCGAAGAGCAGGTTGTCGGCGTTGAGGATGCCTACCAGCGAGACCCGTGCGAAGTCGAACCCTTTGGTAATCATCTGCGTGCCGACCAGCAGGTCGCTCTGCCCGCTCTCGAAGCGGTCGATAATGGCGCGGTAGGCGCGTTCGGAGGTCGCCGTGTCGCGGTCGAGCCGCTCGATGCGCGCCGCGGGGAAGAGGCGCGCCAGCTCCTCCTCGACCTTCTCGGTGCCGAATCCCGCGGGGGTTACCTCACCGGTCCTGCACGCCGGACAGCGGACGGGGACGGTTTCGACGTGGCCGCAGTAGTGGCATTGGAGGCGGTGGTCGCGCTTGTGGTAGGTGAGCGTCACGTTGCAGCGGGGGCAGCGGGCCGTCCAGCCGCAGGCGCGGCACTCGACGTAGGGGGCGAATCCGCGGCGGTTCTGGAAGAGCATCGCCTGCTCGCCGCGGGCGAGTACGTCGGCGAGCTTGTCGAGCAGCAGGCGGTTGAAATGGGTCTTGCGCTCGTTGCGCTTGACGGCGCGCAGCGTGTCCGAAACGAGCACGAGCGGCGGCCGAGCGTCGCCGTACCGCTCGGCGAGCGTCGCCAGCCCGTACTTGCCGCCCAGTGCGTTGGCGTAGCTTTCGAGCGAGGGGGTGGCGCTGCCCAGCACCGTGCGGGCCTCCCGCAGGCGTGCCATGACGACGGCCACGTCGCGGGCGTTGTAGCGCGGCTGCGCGTCGGTCTGCTTGTAGCCCGTGTCGTGCTCCTCGTCGACGACGATCAGTTGCAGGTGCCGCAGCGGCAGAAAGAGCGCCGAGCGGGCGCCGACGACCAGTTCCCCGCCGTCGGAGCGCGTCAGGCGCAGGTAGCTTTCGGTGCGGCGCGCGAGCGTGAGCTTCGAGTGGTAGGCTGTCACGCGGCTGCCGAAGATGCGTTCGAGCCGCGCGATGAGCTGCGCCGTGATGGCGATTTCGGGCACGAGCAGCAGCACGTCGCCGCCGCGGGCGAGCGCCTCGGCGATCAGGTGGATGTAGAGCTCGGTCTTGCCCGAACCGGTGATGCCGTGCAGCAGCACGGTGCGGCGTCCGGCGTCGAAGTGGCCGCGGATCGTATCGAGGCAGCTCTGTTGGGCCGGTGTGAGTGTCGGAAGCTGGAACCGCACGCAGCCGCGTTCGACGCTCCGTTCGCGGCGGGTGAGCGTGACGAGGCCCTTCTTCTGCAATGCCGCCAGCGTCGCGGCGTCGGCCTCCAAGAGCCGTCGGGGCACCTCGCCGGTCGAGATGCGGTCGCCGCCCTCGGCCGAAGCGATGGCCAGGAGCGCGGCGTACTGGCGCGGCGCCCGCCGCGAGAGCCGCTCCATGAGGTCGTGGAACCGCTCCTCGTCGTGCAACGAGGCGTCGAGCGCCGCGTAGAGCTCGGTGCGGGGGCGGTATTCGCGGTCGGCGAACTCCTGTTCGCTGTTGCCCGACGGTTTGATCGTCTGCGGCAGGGCGAAGCGCATCACCTCGCCCAGCGTGCAGAGGTAGTAGTCGGCCATCCACTCCCACAGGGCGCGCTGCCGTGCGTCGAGCAGCGGACGGTCGTAGAGTACCCGCGAGACGGTCTTGATGCGGGGGAAGTCGGGCCGCCGGCCGTGGATGCGCCAGACGATGCCCGTGTAGATGCGCCGCGCCCCGAACTGCACGGCCACGGCCTGCCCCTCCTCCACGTCGAGACCGTCGGCGACGGCGTAGGTGTAGGCGGGCTGCGCCAGCGGCAGGACGATATCGGCGTAACGCTCCATCGGGCAGGTCAGCGGAGTTGGGTCAGTTTGCGGAATCCTTCGCCGTAGGTGCCCGAAACCGATGCGATGGTGACGAAGGCTTTGGGGTCGACGTCGCGGGCGATGCGCAGGACGTGTCCCGCGTCGCGCTTGTAGCAGACGACCATGACGATGCGGATTTCGTGGCGCGAGTAGCCGCCCGTGGCGTCGATGAGCGTCACGCCGCGGTCGGCTTCGTGCAGGATCGCTTCGGCCATGCGGTCGTAGTCGGCCGTGACGATGAAGATCTGGTTCGACTGCTGACTGCCGGCCATGAGCAGGTCGACCGACGTGCCGACGACCACCGTGACGATGTAGCCGTAGACCACGTCCGAGAGGCCGTAGCCTACCAGCAGCGTCGAGCCGATGATGAGTATGTCGGTGTAGATGATGACTTTGCCGTAGGCGACGCCCCAGTATTTGTGGAAGATTTTGGCGACGATGTCCGTGCCGCCTGTGGCGCCGCCGGCGGTGAAGCAGACGGCCATGCCGGCGCCTGCGAGCAGTGCGCCGAGGATGATCGTGAGTAGCTTGTCGTCGAGTCCCAGCACGTCGCCCGACGGCGGGTAGTGGACCATGAAATAGGGTTCCATGAGCGCCATGAATCCCGATGCCACGACGATGCAGAAGAGGGTCTTGAAACCGAAGTTCCACCCCACCGTCAGCCCCGACAGGAGCAGCAGGAAGGCGTTGATCGTCAGGAATACCGTACCGATGCGGATGTCGACGCCCCACATTTCGGCGGCCGTGTGGCTGACGATCATCGCTAGCCCCGTGCCGCCGCCGGCGGCCACCTCCATGGGCTTGATGCAGGCGATCCACCCGAACGAGTAGATCAGCAGGCCCGCGGTCATGAGAACATATTCCCGAAGGGTTTTCAGCAGGTTGGGGAAGGCAATGTTTCGCATAGGCGCTATCGATTGGCGACCGTCGCGGCGGACGGTCGGAGGTTTCGGTTGAGGAGCGGTCGTCAGACCTTGTTGAGGGCTTCGAAGCCCTTGCCGTAGACGCCCATGACGGAACCCACGGAGATGAAGGCGTCGCCGTCGACGCCGCGCACCAGTTTGAGCAGCTGGGAGGTTTCGCGCTTGCGGCAGACCACGACCACGACTTTGATGTCCTCCTTCGAGTACCAGCCCGTAGCGTCGAGGATCGTGGCGCTGTGGCGCGTGGTGGCGATGATCTGGTCGGCCATCGCCTCGTAACGGCGCGTGAAGACGAAGATCTGGCTCGACTGCTGGTTGCCGGCCTGGATCACGTCGACCGTATAGCCCAGCACCGCCGTGACGACGAAGCCGTAGATGACCGAGTCGACGCCCATGTCGCCCACGAACAGCGACGAGAGGATGATCATCGAGTCGACGGTCATCACGATGCGGCCGTAGCTGATCGTCTTGTACTTGTTGACGATCATGGCGATGATATCCGTGCCGCCCGTCGAGCCGCCCTGCCGGAAGCAGATGGCGATGCCGATGCCGGCGATGATGCCGCCCAGGATGACCAGCAGGATGCGGTCGCTGACGGGATCGAGCGCGAAGAGCGTCTGCCCGGCCGGCGTAACGGCGGCCAGCAGCGGTTGCAGCACCGACATCGTGACCGAGAGCATGGCGATGCAGAAGATGGTCTTCATGCCGAAGTTCCACCCCACGATCGTGCCGCCGATGAGCAGCAGCACGCCGTTGACGATGAGCGTCAACATGCCGATGGGCAGTCCCGTGATATGGTAGAACAGCAGCGACAGACCGGCTGCACCGCCTCCCAGCGTGTTGGCGGGCATGATGCAGGCCAGCCACCCGAACGAGTAGATGAACATGCCGAAAATCATCCAGACATATTCGAGGACGGTTCCGACGACCGCCTGACGGTTTACCCTGGGTCTTTTCATGACAGCGAACGATTAACGCTGCGAAGATACGAAAAATTCGCCCTGATGCGCGTTTTTTTCGACGAGTCTTTTTTCGAGCATCCGCCACAGCGCATCGCCGCGCAGGTTGCCCCACGGCCGCCGGCAGCGGATGCGGGGCGGTGTCTGGCCCGCGATGCGTTCGACGGCGATGTCGGGCCGCAGGCGGCGCAGGATTTCGGCCGTCAGGTCGACGTATTCGGCGGCCGTCCAGCGGCGGAACCGCGCGGGCTCCGCGTCGTAGAGGTCGGTCATGCGCGTCCCTTCGACGAACTGCAACTGGTGGAACTTGACCGTGGCGAGCGGCAGCGCGTTGATGATGCGCGTGCGGTCGAGCAGCTCCGTGTCGCTCTCGTCGGGCAGGCCGAGGATGAAGTGCGCGCCCACGGCGACGCCGCGTGCGGCCGTCGCCTCGACGGCGCGTCGTGCCGCGGCGAAGTCGTGGCCCCGGTCGATCGTGCGCAGCGTGGCGTCGGAGGTCGATTCGATGCCGTACTCGACGCAGACGTAGGTGCGGCGGGCGAGGTCGGCCAGATAGTCCAGCTTGGCCGCATCCACGCAGTCGGGACGGGTGCCCACGACGATCCCCGCGACGCCGGGGCAGGCGAGCGCCTCCCCGAAGAGCCGTTGGAGCCGTTCGAGCGGTGCATAGGTATTGCTGTACGACTGGAAGTAGACCAGGAATCCCGTTCCGGCCGGAAACCCGCGCCGGTGGAAGGCGATCGCGTCGTCGACCTGCTGCCGGACGGTGCGGCGCGGGTCGCAGTAGGCGGGCGTGAAGGCCTCGTTCGAGCAGAACGAACAGCCGCCGTGTCCTACCGTGCCGTCGCGGTTGGGGCAGGTGAAACCTCCGTCGACCGGAAGTTTCTGTATCGGCCGGCCGAAGGTGCGGCGGCAGTAGGCCGCATAGCTGTGATAGGGTCGTGCGTCGCCCCAGGGGTACATGTCAGGGTCGAAAATCGGTTTTTTGTTTTATCGTTCAGTGCGGTTATACGAGGACCGCTCCCCGTTTCGACGGCCGTCGTGTTTCCCGGCATTGCCTCTTCGACGGTCCGAACTCTGTGGCGGGTGTCGAGGGGCAATGCCGGGATACGATCAGAAGTTCCAGTCGCGTGTGTCGTAGGTGTCCTTCGGAGCGTTGGGAACGTTCATGAAGAATTTGTGTCCGGTCTTCGCTTCGAGATCGGAGACGCGCATGAAGATGCCTTTCGAGTCGAATTGAGCGGGTTTCGTCACGGCGTTCTTCGAGTAGGACTTGTGCTCGATAAACAGGGCGATGCATTGCAACTCGTCGCGCGTACAGTTCACCACCCATTTCTTTCCGGCGCTCTTCTTGGCTTTGAGCAGCACGGTGAAATAGTGGGTCGGGATCGTCGTACCGGAGACCTTCTTGTTGGTGTTGGCCCAATAGCAGCCTACCACCTGATAGCAGGTATCGGCCAATCCGCGCCACTGCTCGTCCACCCAGTCTTCGGCGGTGTTCCACTGACCGCCGCCGCCGTTGAAATAGTCGTTTTGGCCGAGTTGGGGGCCGATGTTCGAGAAGTACATCACTTGGCTGTTGGCCTCGCGGCTTACCAGCCGCTCGGCGGATCCGAGCATGTGCCCGCGCGTGTAACCGTCCCATTTCCCGACCTGTTCATAGGGCAGGTCGGGATCGTCCTTGTAGGAATTTTTGCGCTCGACATTCTTCTTCGCATAGGCGTCGTGCAACGGCGCGGCGACCCACACGGGGCAGAGCTTCGATTTGCTGTAACAGGCGGTGAAGTTGCGGGCTCTGGCCCCCTTTTCCATCGCGCATTCATGGTCGACGTAGAGGTAGTCGCCGTTCGACACTTCGTTCGGCAGTTCCGCCCAGCCTTTGTGGCGGGTATTGTTGTCGGGCGGCGTGACGGCGCCTGCCTCGGTGGTGAACCCGGCGGCCGTGCTGCGCCAGGTCTTCGACGGCGTGACGACGTAGGCCGCGACCTCGTAGGAGGTGTTTTCGCTCAGACCGGTGAAGGTGTAGCGCAGCGAGGTCGCTGCCGCACCGCACGACTGTCTGGTCTCGGTGCTCTGCCCCGCCTTTTTCAGCAGGAACCCCGCGTCGGTGACCGTCGCTTCGCCTTCGCAGGTGTAAGTGACGGCGGCCGTGGCCGAGGTGGCGGTGCGCTCCGAGACGGTCAGCGTGCCGAAGACGACCTTCCCGTCGGGTGTCGGTTCGGGCTCCTCGCCCTTTTCGAGCGTGGTGAACGAAATCGTTTCGCTGCGGAAGGTATGGCCTCCGGCAACTACATAGCAGTAGAGTTCGTAGTCGGTTTCGGGCGCGAGGTCTCGCAGCGTGCAGGCCGGTTCGGTCGACCGTTCGCAGACGACCGTCACGGGCGCACCCCCCCCCGCAGGCGTACAGACGAAGCCGTTTTCCTTGACCAGGAATCCTCCCAGATAGAGATAGCTGGCCGAGAAGTCGGCCGAGGTGGCCGCCGGAGTGGCCTTTACGTTCGAAAACCGGCACTCTTCGCGCGGATCGGAGGGCGAAGGTTCGCCGCCCGGCGTGTCGCTGTCGCTGCAAGACACTGCCAGAAGCAGGATCGGGAGCGTGAAAGTCAGGTAAAAGCGTTTCATCGTATAAGTTGTTTCACTCTTTGTTTTTCGAATCGATCCAGATCGTCACGGGCCCGTCGTTGACCAGTTCGACGGCCATGTCGGCGCCGAACTCGCCCGTGCGGACGGGGCGGCCGCTCGCGGCTGCGAGCGCCGCGACGAACCGCTCGTACATCGGTCGTGCGAAGGCTTCGCCCGCGGCGCGGAAATAGGAGGGGCGGTTGCCCTTGCGCGTCGAGGCGTGGAGCGTGAACTGGCTCACGACGAGCAGCTCGCCCGCGGTCTGCCGCACGTCGAGGTTCATCACCCCCGCTTCGTCGTCGAAGACGCGCAGGCGCGAGGCTTTGCCCGCCAGATAGTCGATGTCCTCCTGCGTATCGGCCTCCTCGATGCCGACGAGCAGCAGCAGTCCCGCTCCGATCGACGAATGGAGTGTGCCGTCGATCGTGACCGAGGCGCGGCGGACGCGTTGGATCAGCAGGCGCATGGTTCGGAGGCGTTACGGGCGAAGAAGGCCCAGAGGTTGTCGCCGGCGGGGACGGGGGCCGTGATGCGCACCGGCTCCCGACGGACGGGATGCGTGAATTCGATCGCCCGCGAGTGGAGCGAGATGCCGCCGTCGGGGTTCGAGCGGCGGGCGCCGTATTTCAAGTCGCCCTTGATCGGGCAGCCGATCTTCGAGAGCTGGGCGCGGATCTGGTGGTGGCGGCCCGTAAGCAGTTCGACCTCGACGAGCGTGTAGTTGGTCGAGGCGCCGAGCGTGCGGTAGCGCAGCCGTGCCTCCTTCGCTTCGGGTTTCGGGGCGTCGCAGGCGCGCGAGCGGTTGGTGCGGCCGTCGCGCAGCACCCAGTGGCGCAGTTCCCCTTCGAGCGGGTTGGGCCGCTGTTCCGTGACGGCCCAGTAGGTTTTGCGGATTTCGCCCGAACGGATCATTTCATTGAGCCGCACCAGCGCCTTCGTGGTCTTGGCGAAGAGCACTGCGCCGCTCACGGGACGGTCGATGCGGTGCACGACGCCGAGAAACACCTCGCCGGGTTTCGCGTCGCGGCGTTTGATATAGGCCTTGATCTGGTCTTCGAGGGCGCTTTGGCCCGAAGGATCGGGTTGTACGAGGTCGCCGCAGCGCTTGTTGACCACCAGCAGGTGGTTGTCTTCGTAGAGAATATCGTCGGAAGAGAACATCTCAGAGCTTGAAGGTGAAGGGGAGGAGTTTCTCGGCCGTATCGACCGCGCTGGCCGTACCGCCGCCCGACATGACGATGCGCATGGGCCGCCCCTGCCGGCGTTCGACGTCGACCATGACCTGCCGGCACTGGCCGCAGGGATAGCATTCGCGCGGCGACGGGTCGGAGGCGATGGCGAGCGTCTCGATCGGATCGTCGGGGTAGTTGGTCTGGACGTAGAAGAGCAGCGAGCGTTCGGCGCACAGCCCCGCGGGGAAGACTTCGCTCTCGAAATTTCCGGCGTGGAGCACCTTGCCGCTGGCAAGGCGTGCAGCCGCGCCCACACGGAATTTCGAGTAGGGCGCATGGGAGCGGCGCGTGGCGCGCTCGGCCTCGGTCACAAGCGTCCGGTCGGCTTCCGGCAGCTCGGCCGTCGAGGCGTAATGCTCGTAATCGTAAGAGAGTTTCGTCTTCATAGGCACCTCCTCTTGAAATCAGGTGGAAAAGTTTGTAAAGATAATACTATTTTTTCGAACAATTCGACGTCTATTCCGATATTTTTCGGAAGAATGTCGCGTTTTTCATGCGGAATCGTGCGAATCCGTCAGTGCGGAGGCGTCGTTTCGGGTCGTTTCAGAAGTGCAGTCTCCCGTATGAAATGCGGCGGGATGCGTCTTTTTCATCGGTCGGAGATTTGAAAACGGCCCGACGAGTCGTCTCGCCGGGCCGGAACTGAAAAGTCGTTTTCGGGGGAAGTTTGTGCCCGGAATTATTCGAGCACGAATTTGGCTTGTATGCTGTATTTGAGCTTGATCGTCTTGAAGTCCAGTCCGGCTGCTTCGCCCGCCGCCTCGGCTGCGTCGTTGGCTACCGCAGCCTTCATGCTGCGGGCCATGAAGACGTTGCCGTAGTAGGGCACGACGTCGTTGTTCGAATCGTAGATGTAGAAGCATTTGCCCGCCTTCTGCCCGATGGCGCCGGCCAGCGTTTGGGCGTTGGTCTGCGCGCTCTTCATGGCGGCGATGCGCACTTCGTTCTTATACTGATCCAGTTGCGAGTGGGTCACCTTCTCCATCGAGACGTTCGAAATGCCCAGATCGTTGAGCGATCCGAAAACCTGCGCCACCTGTTCCGGTGTGTTCAGTTTGAGCTGGAACTGTTTCCATGCCAGGGCGTTGCCCTTTTTGAAGTATTCGCTCGACATGTCTACTACGCGAAGCTGTTTCTGCGTGTCGACGCCCAGTTTTTTCAGCGCGTCGAGCATGGCGCGCTCCTGCGTCTGGATCGAGATCTTGCCCTTCGAATCCTTCTCGTTGATCGTGACCGAGAGGTAGAATTCGTCGGGGGTGATCTCCTTTTCGGCCTGGCCCCAGACCTGAATATAACTGGCGTCGAGTTTCGAAGCCTGTTCCTGCGCCGCTGCGGGGAGTACCGACAGCATGACCGCAGCCATTAAAATGAGTTTTTTCATAGCGTATTTCCGTTTTAAGGTAACTCCTTTGCAAATAAAACGCCGCCTTGTGCGGAATCTTGCATGAAGCGGCGAAAAATTTAATGTCGCCGGCGGACGGAGGCTGCCGCTCTTCGGCCGCAGCCGAAGAGCGAATCTTTCGAAATTGTATTTTGGCAGGCTTCCGGTCTGCGGGATCGCGTTGCGAAAACAACCCAATTCTCACTTCGGGGAAATTCCGCATCTCTGGTTTGGCGTCTTCTGCGAGTAGCAGTTTTTACCACCTTTTGTCACCAAAAGGTGGCGCCAAAAGTGTCCGCCAGGCGAAAAGCTGCGGGAAACTCACAGCGCCTCGCTAAAACGGGCGCCTGTCGCGGGTTTGCAAGCAAACCGGCCCCGTTTTTTAACGCTCGTCACTGCTCGTTTCTTTTTCCGCACTTTTCGCAATGCGGAGACTGTTGTGCGCTTCGCGCAACCATGATTTTGATTTCTTTTACTCAGTTTTAGCAGGTCTCCGGTCTGCGGGATCGCACTGCGAAAATAGCGGAAGCAGTGACGGCATCGGCGCGAGCGCCCGGAGCGGGTGTGCAAAACAGCGGAGTCTTTTGTGCCCGCTCAGCGAGCGCGGGTGTCGTCACCCGCTACTTTTCGCTGTGCTTGATCTTTTGGTGCTTTTGGATCAAGCCAAAAGCACAAGAAAAGAATCTGTGAGAAGAAAACTTTTCGAGCGATCCTTTGCAATGCGGAAGTTATTGTGCGCTTCGCGCAACGATGATTATTTGCTGGTGTCCTGTTTTTAGCAGGCCTCCGGCCTGCCCGAATGCACGGCTCCCGCTATCGCCGCACGAGTTTGACCACGTTCTCCACGTGGTGCGTGTGGGGGAACATGTCGACGGGCTGTACCGCTTCGACGCGGTAGGCGCCGTCCATGAGCGCCAGGTCGCGCGCCTGCGTGGCGGGATTGCAGCTCACGTAGACGATCCGCTCGGGGGCGGCGCGCAGGATGACGTCGATCACGGGCTGGTCGACCCCCGCGCGCGGCGGATCGAGGATGATGACGTCGGGGCGGCCGTTGGCGGCCACGAACGCGTCGTCGAGCACCGCCTTCATGTCGCCGGCGTAGAAGCGCGTGTTGCCGATGCCGTTGAGCGCCGAATTGACCTTCGCGTCGTCGATCGCTTCGGGGACGTACTCCACGCCCACGACCTTGGCGCAGCGTGCGGCGCAGAAGTTGGCGATGGTGCCCGTGCCGGTGTAGAGGTCGTAGAGCGTCTCGCCGCCGGTGAGCGCCGCGAAGTCGCGCGCCACCTTGTAGAGTTCGTAGGCCTGCGCCGAATTGGTCTGGTAGAACGATTTGGGACCCACCTTGAAACGCAGCCCCTCCATCTGTTCGAGGATATGGTCCTTGCCGTGGTAGAGTACGGGCGTGAGGTCTGCCAGCGAGTCGTTCCACTTGGTGTTGACCACGTAGAAGAGCGACGTGATCTGAGGAAAACGTTCCGCGACGTGGCTCATCAGCGCTTCGATGCGGGGAGTGTCCTCCTCGCCGAATACGACGATGGCCATGACCTCGCCCGTCGAGGCGGTGCGGACGATGAGGTTGCGCATCAGCCCCGCGTGCTCGCGGATGTTGTGGAACGAATAGCCGTGTTCGAGCGCGAAGCGCTTGATCTCGTTGCGCAGCGCGTTCGACGGCTCGGGCTGCAACCAGCACTTTTCGATGTCGAGCACCTTGTCGAAGAGGTTGGGGATATGGAATCCCAGCGCGGGGCCGGCGTCGATGTCGCCTCCGGCGGCGATCTCCTCGTAGGTCATCCAGCGGCGCGGTGCGAAGGTGAATTCCAGCTTGTTGCGGTAGAACTGCGTCTCGGCCGAGGCGAGGCAGGGGCGGATTTCGGGCAACTCGATCTTGCCGATGCGGGCGAGCTGGTCGCGCACCTGCTCGGTCTTGAAGCGGAGCTGTTCGGCGTAGGGAAGGTTCTGCCATTTGCATCCTCCGCAGACGCCGAAATGGGCGCAGAAGGGCTCGACCCGCAGCGGCGAGCGGTGCACGTAGCGTACGACCGTCCCCTCCATGAAGCGGCGGCGACGGTTGCGGATCTGCACGTCGACCAAGTCGCCCGGCACGGTCATCGGGACGAAGACCACCTGATCCTGCCAGCGTCCCATCGCCTTGCCTTCGGCGGCGAGCGTCGTAATTTCCAACCCTTCGATGAGGGGATAGTTCTGTTTCCTGCGAGCCATAGCTTTTCCCTTTACGCCCGCAAAAATACAATAAAATCCGTGATTATCCGCTTCGAAGTCCCGACGGTCGAAGATTCCCGTTGCTGCGCAGCGGCGCAAACGCTTCCGACCGCCGCCGCGGCGACCGTGAAACGGGGTTCGGAAGGGTGTCGGCTACTCCTGTTTCGTGCGATCGGCCTTGCGGCGGCGTGCCCGTTCGCGCCAGCCGCCCGCCCAGAAGCCCAGCAGGAAGGGAACCCCGACGAGCGCCGCGACCAGCAGGACGATCCAGAACACCACCTTGCCTACGAGCGCCGGCAGTGCGGCCAGCGTTTTGGCGATCGCGTCGTCGGCGGCCTGCTGCGCCTGCGCGACGAGCGCTTCGCGTTCGGCCGAAACGTAGTGTTGCAGCGCCATGCGCTGGCGGTCGATGTCGGCGAAGGCGTTGTCGACGCCGGCGTTGAAAGTCGCCATGGCTTCGGCGAGCGCTGCGTTGAGTTCGGCGGCCACCTCGCGCGAGACGCCCGGCAGATCCTCGGCTACGGCCGTCAGACGGTTGAAGTCGCGTTCGAGCGAATCGAGCTGCATGGCCAGCCGGTCGCGCAGGCTGTCCTGGCGGATGCGGAGCGAAAGGAGGTCGCCCGTCCAGTCGATCGCGTTGGTCGTCTGCTGCGTCACGCCGCCGATGCGGTCGCCCATGTCGGCCATCACTTCGGCGATGGTTCCCACCGGATAGAGCGCTTCGATGCCGTGGGCACGCAGGAAATCGACCCACGGCAGCATCGTGCGGTCGGGTTGCACCTCGTCGCCGGGTGCCGGCAGGGGTTGTGCGGCGACGAACTGCCGCATCAGCTCGTAGCGCTCGGGTGTCAGCAGGTCGGAGGCCAGGTGTCGGGCCTTGCGGTGGAGACGCGATGCGGTGCGCCGCGCCAGCGGCGAACCCGCACCGAAAAGCAGCGAGTCGGGCCGTGCGGCGAAGAGCGAATCCATGTTGCGGTAGAGCATCCACGTGTCGAGCAGGGCCAGTTCGGGCGCCTGCTGCATGGCGGCGTCGACGGCGGCGCGCGTCGTGCGCAGTTTCCACCGGATCGTGCGGCGTTGGAGCTCGGCGTCGTCGCTGCCGGCGGCGATCGAGTCGGCGGCGGCCGTCACCTCGTCGGAGGCTTCGTAATAGAAACCGCGCGTGAGGAGCCGCATGCGTGTCTCCTCTTTCGAGAGCGGTTCGCCGCCCGTATCGACCGAGAATTTCAGCAGCGAGCACCCTGTCAGCAGCGTCAGCGCCGCGAGGATCGCGGCGGCTTCAAACGGGCGGATTCGTATTCCGTTCATCATGTCGTGTACAGTTTTATGCCGTGAAGGACGACCGCAGTCGGCGCCTCCTTTGACAAAGATACGAATAAGCGAGGGCAATGTCAAATTTATTTGCACATTGCCGAGCGGGAGTATCTTCGGCGCAGCCAAAGAACGAATAAGCCGAGGGCAATGTCAAATTTATTTGCACATCGCCGAGCGGGAGTGTCTTCGGCGGAGCCGAAACGGCGTCTCTCCGCCGGTTCGCGCAACTTCCGCGCCGGAATCGCCGCGACCGGACGCATGAGCGGGACACCCGTTTTTCGCAGGTTTTTGCCCTTCCCGCTTGCGGGTCTTGATTAAGATTCCTACCTTTGAATTAAAATTTACGGGTTATGGCATATTTTCAGGTCGAAGGCGGGCACCGCCTTCACGGCGAGATCACCCCGCAGGGGGCCAAGAACGAAGCGTTGCAGATCCTCTGCGCCACGCTGCTGACGCCCCGGCGGGTCGTCGTGCACAACGTGCCCCGGATTCTGGACGTCATGCAGCTCATCGATCTGCTGCGGGCGATGGGGGTCGAGGTGGAGCAGCTGGCGGACGACACCTATGCGTTCTGCGCCCGCGAGATCGACCTCGACTACCTGCTGACCGAGGATTACCGCCGCCGCTGCGCACGGCTGCGCGGCTCGGTCATGCTCATCGGGCCGCTGCTGGCGCGTTTCGGCGTGGGGTACGTCCCCAAGCCGGGCGGCGACAAAATCGGGCGGCGGCGGCTGGACACCCATTTCATCGGTTTCCAGAAACTGGGAGCCAAGTTCGATTTCGACGCCGCCGAGGAGTTCTTCTCGGTCGACGGCAAAGAGTTGCGCGGCTGCTACATGCTACTCGACGAGGCGTCGGTGACGGGTACGGCTAACATCGTCATGGCCGCCGTCATGGCCAGGGGGACGACGACGATCTACAACGCTGCCTGCGAGCCCTACGTGCAGCAGTTGTGCCGGATGCTCAACCGCATGGGCGCACGCATATCGGGTATCGCTTCGAACCTGCTTACGATCGAAGGGGTCGAGGCGCTCGACGGAACGGAACACACGCTGCTGCCCGACATGATCGAGGTGGGGTCGTTCATCGGCATGGCGGCCATGACGCAGTCGGAGTTGCGCATCAGGGACGTTTCGTACGCCGATCTGGGGATCATTCCTGCGCAGTTCGCCCGCATGGGCATCCGCTTCGAGCAGCAGGGCGACGATATCTATATCCCGCAGCAGGACCATTACGGCATCGAGTCGTTCATCGACGGTTCGATCATGACCATCGCCGACGCGCCGTGGCCCGGGCTGACGCCCGACCTGCTGTCGATCTTCCTGGTGGTGGCCACGCAGGCCAAGGGCTCGGTGCTCATCCACCAGAAGATGTTCGAGAGCCGCCTGTTCTTCGTCGACAAGCTCATCGACATGGGGGCGCAGGTGATCCTGTGCGACCCGCACCGTGCGACGGTCATCGGCCACGACCACCGCATCCGCCTGCGCGCCACGCGCATGACGTCGCCCGATATCCGCGCCGGCGTGGCGCTGTTGATCGCCGCGATGAGCGCCGAGGGACGCAGTACGATCCAGAACATCGACCAGATCGACCGCGGCTATTGCAATATCGACGGCCGGCTCAACGCGCTGGGCGCCCGCATCACCCGCTGCGAGGAGTGCGGGTAGTATCCCGATGGTTGGGATGTCTTCGGAAAGCCCTGCTTTTTGTCGGTGGGGCCAAACATAAATGAGTCCGCTGCGATCGTCGGGGAAGGAATATAGGCGTCCTCGCAGACGATCGGACGGACGAGAACCGAACTACCTTGCGGAAAAAAAGCCCCTCCCTTTGTCAAAGGGAGGGGACAGAGGGGAGGGAATGTAAATACTTAAACATAAGTCTGCTGCGACCGGGCGAAAAGCATAGAGATGTCTTCAAAGGCGGTACGGCGGACGAGAACCAATTTAACGACTTATGTTTCTGGAAAATGCCAGTCAGAAGGGGTGGATCGAGGTGATCTGCGGGTCGATGTTCTCGGGCAAGACCGAGGAGCTGATCCGCCGCCTGCGCCGCGCCCAGTTCGCCAACCTGCGGGTGGAGATTTTCAAACCCTGCGTCGATACGCGCTACTCCGACGAGGAGGTGGTGTCGCACGATGCCCACGCCATCCGGTCGACGCCGGTCGAATCGGCTCAGAATATCCTGCTGCTGACCTCCGACGTCGACGTGGTGGGGATCGACGAAGCGCAGTTCTTCGACGAGGGGATCGTCGACGTGTGCCGGGCGTTGGCCGACAGCGGCGTGCGGGTGATCGCCGCGGGGCTGGATATGGACTATACGGGCAAACCGTTCGGTCCGATGCCGGCGCTCATGGCCACGGCGGAGTACGTCACGAAGGTGCACGCAATCTGCGTGCGGTGCGGCAATCTGGCGCACCATTCGCACCGCCTGACGGCCGACGAAAAGCAGGTGATGCTGGGCGCGCAGGACTCTTACGAACCGATCTGCCGCCACTGCTTCGCCCGGCTTCGCGCAGGGAAGGAGTGACCGTTTCGGTGACGAGCGGGCGGTCGTCGCAGGGAATGCGACGGCCGCCCGCTCTTTCGTGAGTGTATTACAGCGCTTTGAGCGCGGCAATGAAGCCGGGGAACGCCGTCCAGAGATTTTCGGTTTTGAGCCACAGCTCGCGCGCCTGCGCCTGGGGCGTGGGCCGCTCGCTTTCGATGTCGCGCAGGTAGGCGTCGTCGGCCGGATGGCTGTCGGCAGTGAACTCCTTATAATAAGGTGCGAAGTGGTTGCGCAGCCGGATCGCCTCGCCGGCGGGCAGCGACCCGTGGCGCCGATACTCCGACCAGAGCGTCAGCAGCGGCTTTTCGGGGTATTTGTCCGAGACGTCGTTGATGACCTCGTCGAAGGCGTCGTAGTCGGCCAGCGCCACGTAGTCGAAGGCCAGCAGCCATGTCGCCTCTTCGTGGTCTTCGGGGTCGAGGTCGAGCAGGAATTCCAGCATGGCGGCCGAGAGTTCGAAGTCGTCGATCAGAAAGTGGTCGACGGCCGAACGGTAGAGGAGGTGCAGCGCCGCCTGCGTATTGGGATGCTCCCATTCGAGGATCACCTCCTCGTTGTCGGGAATCAGATCGGCGAGGTGCTGGAAGGCGTGGAAACGGAGGTTGCAGGCTTCGTCCACCGCACCGCGCCGCTGCGCTTCGTCCGACAGGCGGAGGGTGCGGGAGAAATCGTAGTCGCCCCGTCCTTCGATCCGGAATGTCTGGTCGGGGGTGGGGTTAAGGATTGCTTCGGCCATTGCGGCGGAGTTTTAACAGAATGAAACAAAGGACGACTGCGGTCGCGGCTCCTGCCAGAGCGTAGGCTGCCGGACGGTTCTCCATGCCGAAGAACTGGCCCGAAACGAAGACGAACGACGCGCAGATGAAGGTCATGAACACGGCAGGCAGCAATGCGACGAAATAGTTGCGCTTCGCGGCGAAGAGCCATACGACGACGGCCCACAGCACGATCGTGGCGAGCGTCTGGTTGGTCCATGCGAAATAACGCCACACGACGGTGAAATCGACCCGCGTGATGAGGTAGCCGGCGACGAAGAGCGGCAGGGCGATGGCGAAACGCTTCCACTGCGTGCGCTGTTCGATGCGGAAGATGTCGGCGACGATCAGCCGTGCCGAACGGAAGGCCGTGTCGCCCGATGTGATCGGGGCCGCGACGACGCCCAACAGCGCCAGAATACCGCCCGCGATGCCCAGCGTGGTGTTCGAGATGATGTTGACGGCCCATGCCGCACTGTTGCCGTTTGCGGCCAGTGCCTCGGCCAGCGCATGCGCCCCACCGAAAAAGGCCATGGCGACGGCGGCCCAGATGAGGGCGATGATGCTTTCGGAGATCATCGCGCCGAAGAAGACCGAGCGGCACTCGCGCTCGTTACGCACGCAGCGGGCCATCAGCGGCGACTGCGTGGCGTGAAAGCCCGAAATGGCTCCGCACGCGATGGTGATGAAGAGCGTCGGGACGATCGGCACGGAGTGCGGGTCGAGCTGTGCGTTGGCCAGCGTCGTCAGTTCGGGGATCCGGTAGGGGCCGAAGAGCAGCACGCCCAGCAGTGCGAGCGCCATGAGGATGAGGGCCACGCCGAAGATCGGATAAATCTTGCCGATGATCTTGTCGATGGGCAGCAGCGTGGCGACGAAGTAGTAGGCCAGAATCAGCCAGACCCACACCGTGTGCGGCACCGAAGGCACCATGCCGCTGAGGATGTCGGCGGGACTGAGCAGGAAGACCGCACCGACGAGTACGAGCAGCACGACCGAGAAGAGGCGCATGAATTGCCGCATTCCGGTGCCCAGGTAACGTCCTGCCGCTTCGGGGATGCTCAGGCCGTCGTTGCGCACGAGCATGACGCCCGACAGGAAGTCGTGCATCGCACCCATGAAGATGCCGCCCAGCGTGATCCACAGAAAAGCCACGGGACCGAACGCCGCTCCCAGAATCGCGCCGAAGATCGGACCCGTACCGGCGATGTTGAGCAACTGGATCAGAAAGACCCGCCAGCGCGGCATGGGCACGTAGTCTACGCCGTCGAAGAGCGTTTCGCTCGGTACGCTGCGGGCCGGATCGATCGCTGCGACCCGTTCCAGATAGCGGCCGTAGGTGAAATAGGCGATGACGAGCGCCGTGAGACAGACGAGGAAAGTTAGCATCGGCGATAAAATTTTCTTGCGAAAATAGCGAAAAAATAATAAAAAGTACTATCTTTGCACCCGAATTCAGAAATGAATCGCCGAAATAGCTCAGCGGTAGAGCACTTCACTCGTAATGAAGGGGTCCCGAGTTCAAATCTCGGTTTCGGCTCTGAAAGACAGCAAGTTGCAGAAATGTGATTGCTGGCTTTTTTGTTTCTGCACGGTGGGAAAAGAGGGGTAAAATAGCCTTTTTAAGGCTCCGATTTCCCATAGACTTCCCATAAAATAGTCTGCCCACCCTCTGCATCAACTTGATGCAATGTAATGAAATTCAAGGCAATAATTCGAAAAGACGTAATTTATAAAAACAACACCTCCCCTCTCTGCATTCAATTTCTCCACGACGGTCGTAAGAAAACCATCGGTTTAGGTATATCCGTAGCCTGTGAATACTGGAATGCAGAGGCTCAAAAAGTAACTGATGACTGCCCCGACAGGGACAATATCCAGTTTCAGATAACAGCTAAAATCAAGGAGTACAGCAAGAAAATCCAGCGGTTAGAAGCGTTGGATATTCCCGTGAACTTCGAAACGTTGTTCGATGCAAAACCCGCTCGTTCAGTCAGAATTACAATCGAGGACGGTTTCAAAACAGAAATCGAACGGTTGGAATCGCTCGGCAAGATCAACTCGGCCACCAAGCACAAATACGCCCTGCAAGTGCTGGACGACTACAAACCAACCACTATGGCGTTAGAGGCTATCGACCTTAACTATCTGAAAGGATTGGAATTGTACCTGTGCCAACGAGGCAACAAGGATAACAGCATCGCTACACGGTTCGCCATCTTCAAAACCATCTACAACAAGGCGGTCAAGGAGGGTAAAGTGACGGTGAAGCAAAATCCGTTCACCCTGTTTCAAGTGGGTAGCTTATGGGCCAAAACACGCAAACGGGCTATCGACAAGGACGACATCCAACAGCTAATCGACCTCGAAATTGCAGAGGGACATACGACGGAATATCGACGCCTTGCCATTTATTCCTATTCTCCTATTTCACGGCAGGGATGAACTTTGGCGATATAGCGCGGTTGCGTTATAAAGACATCGTGAAAGGTCGTGTAAACTACTCCCGCCATAAGACACAGAAACTACTGTCTTTTCAACTCGTTCCTATGGCGTTGCAGATTCTCGAAAAGTACGGTACGGCAGGACACGGAGAAGATTATGTCTTCCCTATCCTCAATCGCCATGAACACACCACCCCGCAACAGATTTTCAATCGCCTGCATAAGGTTTTGCGGGAAGTCAATCGAGAACTGAAAGTGTTGGGAGAAATGATTGGATTGGAGATGCCATTGACGACCTACGTCGCCCGTCATACTTTCGCCACAGTGCTCAAACGGTCAGGTGTGAGCGTAGCCTTGATTTCCGAATCGCTGGGACATAATTCTGAAAAGGTAACGCAAATCTACTTGGATTCATTCGAGAACAGCCAGATCGACGCGGCGATGCAGCATTTGCTATGAATGAAAACAGGGGTTACGGATTGTCTCCGTAGCCCCTATTTCTTTCACTATGGCAGGCAGATGTTATGCCGCTGCCTCGTCTTTTGCAGGTCGATCTACAATTTGCCTATCTGCATCCTCGCGGTAATTGTCAGCCTCGACAGGCGAGAAGCGTTCCTTGTAGAACTGAATCGACGCGCCCAGCGTGTTCTGCACACCCTCACGCAGTACCTTTCTCATGGGTGCGCTACCGAGGAATACCACGTGTCCGCTACGTTCTCGGGCTGGTAACCCAGCGCCTTGCACTCGCGGCAGAACCGTCGGCTGTCCAGTAGGATGTTTACCTGCTCCATGAACTCGATCCAAAACAGATTCTCATCGGCATATAGGGCAGGCATGAACCGCTGGATACAACTGGCCTTTACCTCGTTGGTCTTGCTGATCTGCACCGTGAACACGGGCCGAGCCTTGCCCAGCACTTTCCACAGGGCGGGAATCTCGTGCCGCTTGGATGCGGTGTACTCGCGGCGGCGTTCCGTCTTGGGTGCGTTTACCTTGACGGCGTTGTTCTTGTTTTCGACATTGGCAGCGACTTCGGCTGCGGGGTTGAGATTGGTTTGTGCCATAATTGTATTTACTCCGTCCTTTACGGAGGGGCATCTGTTATTCTGCTCGCCTCGCCCGAGGGCTTGCAGGTCGTCAGGCTATCCCTTTCGACACTGCAAAGGTGGGGACAGAATTTTCCGTTTTTAGGGAGTAAAACACAGGCCGATTTACTCACCCTCATCTTGGGGAAGATTCAAACCGCCCGTATAGGTTTTGGGATGCCGCTGGTTGAAATCGAAATCCCCGTACTGTTTCAGCACGCCTTTCAGCGGGGAACTCTCCACCGTAAAAGATTCGTTCGAGGTCAAACGACAGAAATAGATGATGCGGGAGATAAGAAGCATTTTACTGTACGATACGGCCTCGCCTTTCCTGGCTCTCAAATCGGGCAGGGCGAGCAGGTCGAACAACACCTTGAATAGTTCGTACATCAACACCTGCTGTTGGGCCGAACATAACATTCCGTGTAATTTCTTTGCAAAATATCCTCTGTCCACACTTTTAATTGGGGTGCTTCTTGATATTTGTCAAGTTCCCGTTTTACAAAACGACGTAGATTCAGCAATATCAAAGGACTGTTGGTCTCGTAACGTTCGCTCTTGCGCAACTCCTTATCGTCCGACAGGTAAAGAACGGCTTGGGGATGCTTCTGCAAATAATCGTCGATTTCAACCAATATATCGTAATCCGTCTTACTGGCGTCTGCTGCATTTATTCCAAAATCCATTGTAATATCGTAGATGTATAGCAGAGCGAACCAGAATTTCTCGACGTCCAATTCGTACCCCTCTAATGTGACTATAATATCTTCGTTATCGAGGAACGCTTCATATTTGAATGACGGTTTAATCGCCCCTCTATTCATTCGGGAGAAAAACCGCAAATTCCAGTCACTCAAACAATAGTCCTCGCCATCCCAGCCGACATTGATTTTGTCAGTCAGTCTGTTGACATATTCCATAGCTTCATCGTTCCAATTTTGAGGTATCGTATAACTCATAATCGTAAAGTTTTCGGTTTCTCAAAGATACGGTTAAGCCGAGTGCAATGCCAAATTTATTTGCGTTTTGCCGAGGCGGAGTATCTAAGGCAAAACCAAAGATAATGAAAGCCTGCAAAAACAGCAAGCAAAGGAATAATAGAACAGAATAACATGCAAAACTGTTCTGTTTGACTTTCAAAACAATGTTTTACAGGTCTATTAGATCAAAAAACATGTTTTATAGGTTTTTTAGAACAAAATGCAGGTACGGTTCCAATTATATGAGGCTTTGAACGAGGTCTACCTATGTGTTCTTGTCGGTCGATTCAATGGTATTCCGCCGAGTAAATGATTCTTGAAAATTATTTCAAGACACTTGTCAAATTATTTGATTTTTAATTGATCTTTTAGTATCTTTGCCTATCAATTCACAGACAAGGGTAATTCTTGTTTCTTCCATAGGAAATATGTTATAGGACGGATAAGGACGGCATCATGTGCTGTCCTTGTCTTTGGTCGATAGTCGCATATTTTTTGTGTGGAAAATGAAATCCCTTATAAAAAGATATTTCACACACAGAAAAAATGCGGTGAAATCCTATCCTATTATCAAATATTATATGGAAGTAAAAATTATTACAGCCTCTACCACCGCCAAGTGAGTGGAGGAGATTCCAGAGTTGGAAAACCGCTTGCCCGAGAACTGTATTTTGGACAAGGGCATTACAGGCTGTGGAGCTACCACGCTTGCCATTGAGAACGACCGTTCTACTTTAATTGCCGCACCGACGGTCAATCTCATCAAGAACAAAATGCAGGAACACCCCGACCTGCTGGGTGTATATGGAGATGTCAGCAACCAAGAGATTACAGATTATCTGAAAACGCACGACCGCTGGAAGATCATGGCTACCTATGATGCTGTTCCGCGAGTTGTAGATGTGGCAGGGGCAGAGATTTACAGCAAGGCGTTTTTACTGGTAGACGAATACCACCGCCTGCTGTTCGATTATTCATTCCGCCGCTCCGCCGTTGCTGAGTTATTGGAACAGGCTCCACGCTTTGCAAGCAAGACCTTTCTCTCGGCCACTCCCATCGAACAGGAATTTCTATTGGACGAGTTACAGGGAATCCCGCAGGTAAAGATTATATGGCCGAGTGCCGAGCCGATGCAGGTACGGTTGTGAGAGGAGACCAGCCCGCTGGCAACCGTTGTGGCCTTATGCAGAAATGCCATAGTATAACAGGTCGACTTCGACCTGCATTTTTTCGTGAACAGCGTAACATTTATCGGCAAGGTGATCCGTCATGCACAACTGACCCCCGAGCAAGTAAGGATAGTCTGCTCAACAAGCGGCGAGAGTTACGACCGCAACAAGGAGAAGATCGACGGATTTCCGATAAGCATGCCCAACGGGCAGCTCTGCAAAATCAATTTCTATACTTCCACCTGCTTTGAGGGTTGCGATGTTTTCGATAAGGTAGGGCGCATCTACATTGTGAGCGACGGAACGGCTGTACATTCGATGTTGGATATATCGACCACGATACGGCAGATTGCAGGACGCATACGGGATACGCAATACAAGGAGATAACGCATATCTATTCCAAGTCCCGATACGGTCGTGATGTCAGCTACGAACAATTCAAGGCATCGACGGAAGAGGAGACAGGCAAGGCAGAACGCTTTTTGGAATGGTATGCCACGGCAGATGAAGATGTGAAATCGACGATATATACGGATATGAAATTTATAAATACTGAAACGATGACATTAGACCGCAACCAATTAAAATTAGAACTGTTGAATTCCCGTAACTGAAAGGAGATTTATACAGACAGCCGCAACCTCATTACAGAATACAAACGTAACGGCAACGAGATAACCTCGACAGATAAACACAATATTTGTATTTCCAAGCTGGAAACGAACGGCAAGGCCAGGATACCTTTTAAGGAGTTGTTCGATAGATATGCAGAGTTGAGAGCAAATCAAAGTATGTTCTCGATGAACGGCTTTGCGGCAGACCTTATCGTGAAACGCAATCCGCTTGTTCGGGAGAGTTACGAGAAATTAGGTGCGGAACGAGTGCGGGAACTGAACTACAACCAGACGCAGATAAAACGGGAACTACTGAAAAACGAAAAAACAGAGTTGGCCTATAAAGTCGTGCAACGAATAAAGAGAGACCTGCCGCAACAGACAGCCGTACCAGCACGAATCATAAAGACGAAATTACAGCAGATTTACGACGATCTGGGAATCAGGCAGACGGCAAAGGCAAGCGACCTTGCAGAGTGATACGATATAAATACGTGTTACAAAAATATCGACGGCAGGAACACGGCCTGCATCATCCTTATAAGGAGCAGGCTTGTAGCAAAGAAAAAGATTGCGGCAGAACAGACAGATAACGATTTAATCATTAAAAACATATAAAGCTATGGCAACAAAAATAGAATGGACAGGCGAGACTTGGAATCCCGTTACGGGGTGTACGCAACTATCGGCAGGGTGCAAAAACTGCTATGCCAAGACGATTGCATTGCAGATGCAGAAGAATGGAGTAAAGAGATATGAAAACGGATTTAATGTAACACTACATGAAGATACGCTCTGCAAACCGAGACAATGAGCAGAGCCGACAATTATTTTCGTCTGCTCGATGGCCGACCTTTTCCATAAGGACGTGCCGTTTGAATTTATCGACAAGGTGATGGATGTGATTCGTTCGACACCACAGCACACGTATCAGATTCTCACGAAACGAGCCGAGCGGATGGCAGAATATTTTACAACACGGGCGATACCTGCAAATGTGTGGCTCGGCGTGTCGGTAGAGGCAAGCGATGTGAAACACAGAATCGACTGCCTGCGCAAGCTGCCTGCTTCGATACGGTTTTTATCATGTGAGCCGCTGGTGGAGGATTTGGGCGACCTCGATCTGACGAATATAGATTGGGTAATCGTAGGCGGAGAACATGCCGTCAACGCACGACCGATGAAAGAACCGTGGGTGCTGTCGATAAAAGAGCAGACCGAGAAACAGGGGGCGTTGTTCTTCTTCAAGCAATGGGGAAGCATCGGCAGGGACGGCGTTTATCGAAGCGTAGAGCGCAATGGCAGCGAGTTGCAAGGTAAGACTTATAAGGCGATGCCAACAGTAAATAGGCATACGCTGTTCGGGTAGGCTGGCAATAGATGAATAGACAGAGGACAGACATTTTCGAGTGGTTTATATTCTATACCGCTCGACAATGTTTGTCCTTTTTCTCTTGGTTGATATATTGGGTAGGATATATATTGCCCACGAACGGAGATACAGATCAAAGCCCCCGCCCCTTGTCGAATGTAAAACTTAAAAATATGGACAGACAAACAAGGGCAAAACGCATCGCGGATTTGCATGTGTTTTATGGACAGAACGAGGTGGTCGGGGAACTCATCCGTGCAGGCAAGATCGACGAGGAGTATGCCTATCCTTTCGTCGATACCGAGGAGGAGATTTTCGAATGGTGGCTGGTATCGCCTTATTTGGCATGGGAACTCAAAGAGCAGGGCGAGGTCGTAATCGAAGCACTCGGTTGCCATTGGTGGGGACGCACCACCAGCGGACAGGCTATCTACATGGACAGCGTGATACAGGAGATTGCAGGAAAGTAAAACTCGGCCTGCATATCGACATAGTAGATTCATAAATTACAGAGATTAGGGGTATTGCAAGTTCATCAAGATTTTGCAACCTCTGATTTCTGTTTTTATGTGGGCGTAATGCTGGAATATTACACAATAACAGATTGCAAACAATGGATTTTACGCCACCGAGACAGCGTAAAACAAAGATTCGACACAATGCAATATTGTATGTCGATGCAGAGACATCGAGAAGTGCGGATCGTCTTGGAGACGATTTTCCCAATATGTAAAGAACAAAGTTTACTTTCCAACCATATTGCAGTTGGAAAGATGTTTTGTTTTAGAGAACTTTGCACAAGAAAAGCACAGCAAATTCCCATATAGAGTGTTCTGTCTTTCAGAAACATTTTCTATCTTTGTGTCGTTACCGAACAGGTAGCGGACATATTAGTAACGTAAAAGTGTTTCGCGTTTACTCTCACATAGAAATCTGACAGTTTCAAAAGGTACGGGAGTAAGCAAGACAGACACTCTTCATTTGTGTAGCTATATATCACCCGATATATACTGCCCAAGTGTGGGGATTTGCTTATTTGTACCAAGGTTTTGTCAGAACCTCTATGTGGATAGGCGAACAACTCCACACTTTCTTTTTACCCATAACCCACCGCAGCAGGAGTTGATACGGTAAAACGTGCGTCACTTGTTTTACTTAAATAATCTTACTATGAAAAAACTATTGGCTTTTGCCGCATTATTTGCGGTGGTTGCGTTCACATCGTGCAAGTACGATGACGACGACATTTGGAACAGCGTTCACGGATTGGAAAACCGTGTGGCAAAATTGGAGGAACTCTGCAAGCAGATGAACACCAATATTTCATTGTTGCAGACCATTGTGACGGCCTTGCAGAATAATGATTATGTTACAGGTGTCACGCCCGTCATGCAGAGCGGTAAGGAGGTCGGTTATACCATCACGTTCAGCAAGAGCAATCCTATTACGATCTTCCACGGTAAAGATGGAGCAAACGGATCGGGCCATACTCCCGTCATTGGTGTGAAGAAAGACACGGACGGCATTTATTATTGGATACTCGATGGTGAATGGCTGACCGATGAACGAGGCGATAAGATCAAGGCCGAGGGGACAGACGGTACGAATGGCAAGGATGGCATCACGCCCCAATTCAAGATCGAAAATCTTTCAGTTGTTACTTTTGAACAAGGTTCGAAATTAAAAGAATTTGGAGATGGGTATGCGGAAACGGGATATCGTCCCTTTGTAACAGGAGCTTTCGCAAATTGTACAGCCTTAAAATCGATTCAAATTCCTGCTAATGTAGAGAAGATTGGCGTTGGCACATTTAAGAATTGCTCACAACTATCATCTGTAACTTTTGAACCCGATTCTAAATTAAAAACAATAGGTGGGTATTGTGATGGGAGTTGGTCATCAGAAGTTGGCACTAAACATTATGGGGCATTTGCCGATTGCGAGGCCTTGACAAATATTGAATTGCCAGCAAGTCTAACTGCCATAAATAGCGTTGCATTTAGCAATTGCCGCAAATTGATAGATGTGTATTGTACTGCTTTAACTCCGCCAACTATTAAGACTGGGAGCTCAGGAACATTTACTAATATATCATCTGCTGCCAGATTTTATGTTCCAATGGAATCTGTGGATGTCTATAAAGCCAATGCTGAATGGAAAAAATACGCTTCACAGATTGTCGGATATAATTTTACAGAATAATTCATTTACTTTCTCTCCTGCTGTATTTTATATAGCAGGAGAGATTGATTAAACGGGAATAATATGGCAAGTGGAGATATAAAAATTTTAGACAGCCTGTCTATCAATCAAAATATCATTGGTTTGGTCATTAGTTATATCGGCGTGGTGTATGTTGCTCGGCTTGATGTCGATAACAGCTATCTGTATTGTCTTGTAAATTTTATCGGCTGTCTTTGTTCGATCCTGTTCTTTATATGTACTCTATCGGTAATAAGTTCCATGATCGTTTATGCTATTGAATATTGTGTAAAGAAATGGTATAAGCAGAAGAATCATAAACTGTTCTTTAAATATAGACGAAAAATAGTGGAAGAACATATGGATAATGCAGAAGCTAAAATAGATGATTTAGTCAAGATTAAAGATATATTTAAATAACACTGACACGTATGCCCAACTCTGCCTTTTTGTATATATTTTATTGCATATTTCATGAATTTTCCGTATATTTACATCATAATCAAACATATAATAACAATTTAAATTTTAGCTAAAATGAAAAGAAAAACACCAAGCATCGATTGAAAAACAGGCACGGAGACGATCGACGATGTGCAAGTATCGTATATCTCCAAAGGGGTATCTTATGATAATAATTACGGCATCTGTCTGTTTGTAGGGCGTAGAACAGACGATCCTACACCACGAGAGTTCACCTATATCTTTGAACTCGACATCGACCCTGCGAAAGATATGGCCGTCTGTTTCCAGAAACGGGGTCGTTATATGGCAGGATTCTCCTATCTGCTGAATCCAAAGGCCGTAGAAGAGGGTCATCTCGCCATTGTATTGCCAAACATCGTAGATTTACCCAAGTCCAGCTGCAAACTCAATCTTTTCGAAGCCCATATCAAGAGCGACACGGCCGTATTCAGCTATACATCGGTAGAGGGTAAACAGAAAGAGTTCCGTTTCCCGTTGACGGGTTTCAACGAGAAGTATTTGGAGCAGTTCATATAAGAGATATATCCTCGACTTAGGTCGAGGATTTTTCTTTACAAGAATTGTTGCTAAATATACTATAATAAAGACTAATATGCGTATGACAAATAGCTGTATTTATAATAATTTAGAATCCAATTAAATAGCAGTTGATTTATGAACGTAGAAAGCCTCAACCTTATAACTTATATATCGCTAATTGTCATAATAATTGCATTTTTTATTTGTATTTTTTATGTTAGACGACAAAAGAGTATAGGAGCACTTATTGCGAAACGGCGCTGGATTGAGCAATTGCCTTCCATGATTTCGACTTTGGGTGTGCTCGGAACATTTGCGGGTATTACAATAGGCCTTCTTTATTTTGATACAGAACATCTTGACGCTAGTATTCCACTGCTTCTTAGTGGATTAAAAACAGCTTTCTTTACCTCGTTAGCAGGTATGATCGGGTCTCTATTTCTGTCAAGGCAGGTTAATGCTGCATTAGATGAAAAAGATGGCGGTATGTCGGATATAGATATGGCCACAGGTCAAATTTGTAAGGCCGTAGATGCGATGAATACTACAACAAGAGAAGCTTTTGAAGAACTGAAGAATCAAAATAAACAGCAATTGGAGGTTCAATTGCATTTCTACCGAACAATAAGTGAGATGGTTTCTTCTTTAACAACTAATATCGGAGAATTGAAGGGATTCTCCAAAAAGTTCAATAATGTCGATGCCGTTACAACCTCGATCAATAGCTTTGTTGGTGAATGTCTTGAAATTACAAGTGGTATTGCAGGGGCTCAAAATGAAATATCGGATGAAATTAAAAATTTCAGTATGGTGTTGCGTGGCGAAGTAGACGAGATAGAAGAGAAAATGAAAGAAACGAATAACCTGCTTGTTGGAAAATTTGATGAATTTTCGGAACTCCTTAAAAAGAGTAATACGGAGGCTCTTGTGGAGGTGATGAAAAGTGTTACCGAAGAATTCCAAAAGCAGATGAATTCACTTATAAGTAAATTGATTCAGGAAAATTTCGATCAACTCAATAAAAGCGTGGAAAGCCTGAATGTTTGGCAGCAGGAAAATAAAGAAATGATAAGTTCTCTAACCAAACAATACAAGGAAATGGCCTTCAATTTCGAGCAGACATCGACAACGCTGACTCAAGTATCTGGTGATACTCGTTTGCTTGTGAGCGATGGTGGTAAACTGAGGCAATTGATTGATGCGCTCAATCAAGTTATTATTGAAGATCAAAAATTCGTTAAGATTGTTGCTCAAATTGAAGAGACGGCTACATTGAGTAAGGATAATATGTTGCAATTTGAAGAATCGACGAAATCGCTTAATGAATGGGTCCGTAAACAGCGAAATTTCGTTGATGGCGTGCAGATGCTTATTCAGAAGTTAGAGGAACTCAATAAATTGCGTGATTATAACGAACAATTTTGGCAGAATACAAAACGTAGCTTAGAAGAAGGAGTCGGTTTTATTATACAAGGTTCAAAAAACCTCAATACACAGCTTACGGCATTGGACAAACAATTTTATGCTCGTTTAAGTACCACGTTAGCTGAATTGGATACCTGTATTCAAGCAATGATTAAAAAGAACTGATTATGGCAAAATCCAATGTGTGGATGTCGGTTTCCGACCTGATGACGGGACTGATGATTATTTTCCTCTTTATTGCCATTGCATACATTAGTCGGGTGCAACAGAATCAGACTGTACTTACAGATTATGTCGAGACAAAGAATAAATTGTACGACAAATTAGTTTCTGAATTCAAGCAAGATACCATTAAATGGCAAATGGCAATCGGGAGGGACTTATCCATGAAATTTAATAATCCGACAGTTCTGTTTGCACAAGGTAGCGCATATTTGACTCCACAGTTCAAATCAATTCTCGATGAATTTTTACCGAGGTATTTCGATATTTTGCTTAACGATAATTTAAGGAGTAAAATTCAGGAAATTCGTATAGAGGGTCATACAGATAACGTCCCATATCCTAAAAAACATGCAGATCCCTATGTTGCAAATGTTATTCTTTCTCAGGAACGGGCGCTAAATGTGTTAATATATCTTAGGCAGATGCCCATATTTCAACGATATACAAAAGAGCAGAAAGAGTTGTTGGAATTTTGGTTCACGGCCAATGGTCTTTCGTATGGAAAATCGCTGGACAGCAATGGTGAATATACCTATAAAACGAAGAATGAGATTGATCCGACAGCATCCCGTCGTGTGGAATTCCGCATCGTGACCAGCGGAGAAGAAGTGCTTGAAAATTTTGTAAATAAAAATACTGAATACGATGGCCAATGACGAACCTATTTACAAATTTGAAAGGTTGAAGTCCTTGCTAAAATCAATGGGGTATCGCATTGATAAAGCCATTGGCTATAAACCCTTAAAAATTGAGGACGTTGATATAAATGATATTCGTAAAAATATCAAATTTACAGATAAAGGCATTTTTTTAATTGACGAGGAGGATAATCAAGAGCGTCAGATTTTTCTGTATAAACGAAATTATCGTTTGACAAAATACGGAAAACCGCGTTTCCATATTCGAGAGTGCCAGACAATTCAAGATTTCATAAATTCAGGAACATTAAAATCTGAATATCGGCGTGCCAATACGGACCCAGTTTCGGTTAAAGATATGGATAATAACATGCAAGAGGTAGAGATTCGCAATCTTCCTCTTTGCAAATATTGCATGAATATAGCTTTAGGAGAATACTCTGCAAATATGACATCTGCTGATTTTGTTGAAATATTGAAGCGGGCAGATGATTCATACGAAGAGGCCCGAAATAAAGATGTAGAGGTTGATATATTTGGTTATACAAAGGATTGGACAGAAATTAGTCTTGCCTACCGAGAGTTGCATGAATACACCTGTGAGAAGTGTGGATTGCATATAACAAATCCATTCGACCAGTTATTTATGCAAACACATCATAAAAATGGGAATAAGGTAGATAATAGACAGTCTAATTTGCAATGTTTGTGTATTCGCTGCCATGCAAATATAGACGCCCGACATAAAGCTAATTTTGCCAGAGGAGGCAATCGAATTACTTTGGAAGATTTTAACACAAAGTATCCTCAATAAAACAAAAGCAACATACACTCTCTTAAAAGGAGAGAGCGAGGGCAGGGAAAATTTTCCTGCGCGATTTTCTCGACAGACAACGAGGACAGACTTTGCAAAGGGGTCTTAAATATACCTCTTTTGCAAGGTTTGTCCTCTGTTTTTTAGAAATAGATGAAGGGGTCGGCCAGCCTCTCACAATCAACTTAATTCATTTACCATTAAAAGATTATGCACTTATGGAAATGCACTCTACATTGGACTATGGGTAATCGAAAGAATAACATAGTGAAATTTAGAAACTTATAATACATTTTGTTCACTTGCAGGTGGTGGCAAAATTTCCCATAGACTTCCCATAACGAGTAGGATAAGACAATATAATGTCAATAAATCGCTGATTTACTATTGCTTACGAAAATAGTTCAGCGGTAGAGCACTTCACTCGTAATGAAGAGGTCCCGAGTTCAAATCTCGGTTTCGGCTCGAAACTGCGAAAGCGCCGCAGGCGCAGGAACGAAAGGGAAAACCGCTTCAAGGTAGCTTGAAAGCGGTTTTTTCGTTTCGGTCCGTTTGTCGCATAGCGACTTTCGCATTTTCGATAGCGCCCCTGCGGCAAGCAGAAGAGATAAAACGAGCGTAGCGAAGTTAAATCTCGGTTTTGGCTCGAAAATCCGAAGATGCCGCAAGGCGTCGAACAAAACGAAAACCGTCGCAAATCTTTTGCAGACGGTTTTTTCATGCGGATCGTCGCGCAATGGACGACGGCGTTTCCGGATGGGCTCCTGCGGCGCCTTCGCCGCGCGCGGCGATCGCCTCGTAGAGGTTGTCCGGCTTCTCGCGCATATCTTCCGAAAGATCGTTTACCGCGGGGCGTTGTCCTCGTCGGCGCGTTCCGGCAGGATCGGTTTGACGCGGATTTCTTTGCAAATCCCATAAACGGCTGTATTTGCTTATTGTTTTGCGAATAGTCCGCAAAAGTTTCCGACGGTGACGGGTGCCGCTTAAAAGATGTAGATTCTGAACGGAATATCGGCGACTCGGCAGGGTTGGTGTGCAATATTATTTTGCATAGTGCAATATTGTATTCTTAGTCGGGATCATTCATATTATACAATGTTATTTTGTATCAGTATAATGTTGTGTTGTCGGTCGGACTTGTTTTGCGTAGTACAATATTATATTTACTATTATCAAATACTATATTGTATTCTCGGCCGGGGAAAACGATAATGCCGGCGATGGAGTTTCGTCCGGCCGGGTGCTGAGGAATGGTCGGGTGATAGTAGGGACGGGCAGATGTTTCCGGATACCTGCGGAATTCGTTTATTTCTCGATCCGGCTGTCGTAGTAGGCCAGCCGTTCGTTGCAGACCTGCTCCACCACGTCGCGCAGCAGCTCGATCTTGGGCAGCAGGGCGTCGATGTCGGCCTTCGTGATCTCGAAATCGGGGTTGTAGCGCGATTCGATGTAGGCGCGTTGCAGCAGGTCGAACAGCCGTTTTTCCTCCGGCGTGTCACGGGGGAACGCCTTGAAAATCTCCGGCGTATGTTTCTTGGCCGCATTCATCAGCTCCGACAGATCGTGGCTCTTATGGCCGTAGAGAATAAAGGTTATAGGGATCGTCCGCAGGAAATTTTCGGCCGATTGGTGAAGATGGAATGAAGCCATATTATAATCACCATCTTCACAATAAAAAGTAACGCCTTTCAAAAATTGTTTTGCCCTCCCGAATTTATCGTCGTAATATTTCTGCGCTCGTTCCTTGATCTCCTTAAAATTGAGCTTCTTGCGCCGTGCCAGCTTATATGCTCCCGAATCGAAGAGAATTATTCCGTCACGCTTGATCTCCGTCTCGAAGTAGTGGGCTTTCGACAGGGCATAGTTGAAGTCGTCGATACCGTAGTTGACGAACTGTGGATGGGTGTGGAACGGGCGGTTCTTGTTCTCGAAGAAGCGATCCTTGATCTTTTCGTACAACGAATACTCCACCGCTCCGATCGGCTTGCGCATCACGATCGCGATGTCGTAATCGCTCATGTAGTAGGTCGGTGTGCCGAACTCGATGCGCTGGTCGTAGTCGACGTAGCTGTTCTTCGCATAGCTGCCGAACAGGATCACCATCTCGACCTGTTTGATCTGCTCGCGGATCAGGGCGACGAGTTGCTGCAAATCCCGTCGCTTGTCGGGCGGTAAAAACCGGGTGCTTCGTTTCATCATCGCAAAATTATGGAAAATTCCGGCACGGCGTTTTGCAAATCCCATAAAAAACAGCTGTATTTGCTTATCGTCCTGCAAATAGTCTGCAAAAGTTTCCGACGGAGGCGGCGGGTGCCGCTTGAAAGAGACGATGCAGATTATGAAACGGAATATCGACGACTCGGCATAGCCGACGGACATACTTATAAAGGGTACACAACTCTTTATACCTAACGACAAACATAGGAACCTTTCAAAAGAGAGGGTTTGACACCGGTATAAAAGTTGCCAGTCCTTGTTATGTCCTGCTTGCGTATTGCGAGCAGGGCGGCAAGGGCGCAGGACAGCTTCCGGTTTCGGGTTTCCTATGACCTGTCGTTAGGGGCTGACACCGCGCCCCTTTTCTTTTTGCCTACATGCAATATTATTTTGCTATTATCAAATATTATATTGCATTATCGGCCGGAGGGAGGGCGATTCACGAATCTTTCAACCCCTTTTTCCCATGTCTACCTTTCAGGAACGTATCCTCGCTGCGTCCGGCAGCTCGTCGGGCACCGCGGACACCGACCCCGAACTCTACCGTTACCGCTCCGCCTCCTCGGAGGAGTACCTCGAATCCTGCAACTACCGTGTCTGGTCGACCGAACTGCCCGACCGGTTTCTCGTCTGGTGGATGTGCCCCGTCGGGCGCGACGAAGCCGAACAGCGCAGCCTCGAACGCGAGCTCCGCTCCGACGAGGAGTCGCCGCTCCATATCCCGTTGGAAATCTTCATGACGGCCTACTACGAGCGTTACGAGCGCGTCAAAGGGATGGCGTCGTTTCTCTCCGACGACTGTGCGGTCGGGCCGGAAGATGCTGCGGCCGCGGTGGAGGCGCAGTTGGCCGGCGATGCCGACTACCGTGCGCAGGCGTTCGCCTTCATCGAAGGATTCGTTTGTTTTCAACAGTCGTTTTCTCGCCACGGCATAGCTCGCGCAAGCGCGGCTCTGCTCATTTGGCTTAACGAAAACGTTCTATAAATTTCAGGCGTTGTTGAATTCCATCTTCACGCTGCGCATGATCGATGCGGCGGACGAACTGCGTCGGTTCGACCTTTTCGACGTCGAAGCCTACGACGAGGTGCTGGCGCAGGTGAACCGCGACCTCGCGGACGGAACGATTCCGTCTTTCGAGGCGCGTATCGTCTGAGCCGAAAGTTTTGGGCGGCGGCATCGCCTTGTTTCTTTTTCAAGTAAAAGTTTTAGGTTCGGCGATGTCGCTGCCCTTCCCATACGGTTCCCGCGATCCGTAACTGACGAGTACTGGCACGTCGCCTCCGCCGCACCGATCGTGCGGCGGAGCGGAGGGTGGGCGCTGCCGTTCCGCGCGGGATGCCGCGAGGTGCGGGAGTCGATCCGCTTTTCTTCCGCACAGCCGGATCGAGTCGAGAAACGCCGTCGTTCGGGAAACCGTTGCGGCGCTTGCCCCGCGCGGGCCGAAGTCTCCGCCCGCGGAGGCCTGCCGCAGGAGTGTGCTCCGAGGCTTCGTCCCGCAGCGCATCGGATAAGCAGCGGCGTTCTTCCACCCTTTCGGAATAAGGATCGGGGCGATCCTCGCGGCGGAGGCCTTTGTTTGCTGGCTTCCCGTTCGGGATGACGAACCCCAAACAGTCATTCCGAAAGGAATGACGAAATCTGATTTTAATTGCAAGCCCTCGTTTGCTTCTGCGCTCGTTCGTATCTTTGACTTCGTCTTAGATATTCCCGCTCGGCAATGTTCATTTTCATGCACGTTTTCTCGCCTCGGCAATTCGAACAAGTTCGATTGCGCTCGGCTTATCGAAAACGTTCAAATAAATTTGACATTGCCCTCGCTTATTCGTATCTTTGACTGCGTCTTAGATACTCCGTCTCGGCATAATCAAGCTTGCGCTTGCTTCTGCGCTCGACTTTTCGTATCTTTGTCCTCCAAACCCGACTCGGGCCGCCCGCGAAGCGTCGACGACGCCTCGGCGACGGACGCGGCCTCAGGGTCTCAAAAACGCCGTTCATGGGATTCGACGAGATAACGAACATTCTCTACCTGCTGTTGCAGGGGGTGGGGGTCGGCATCGCAGCCTCCATTACCGTAGGCCCCGTAGCCGTGCTCTGCATTCAGCGGACGCTGAGCAAGAGCCGTCGTTCGGGGTTCGCATCGGGGCTCGGTGTGGCCTGCGCCGATACGCTCATGGCGATCTTCGCCATGCTCTTCTCGTCGATCCTGCAACGGTCGATCGAGGCGAACAGGTTGATCCTCAGCGTCGTGAGCGGCATCATCGTGGTGATCGTGGGCGTCTACATCTTCCTGCAAAACCCCGTGACGCAGATCCGCCGCAACCGTGTGGGCAAGACGACGCTGTGGAGGGATTTCGCCTCGATGTTCGGCATCACGCTGACGAATTTCATCTACGTGATCCCCTACATCATGATCTTCTTCACGATGTTCAAGGTCTCGACGCTCGGCGTGACCGACGTGGGGAGCCTTTTCGGGGGATTGCTCACCATCGCGGGGTTCCTGGGCGGAGCCGTGACGTGGTGGTTCGCGCTGACCTTCCTGCTGAATCTGTTCCGGCACCGGTTTCGTCCGCGCCACATGCTGACGATCAACCATGTGGCGGGAATCGTCATCGCCGTGCTGGGTATCTATACCATTTTGTCGAATTTCATCCATGTCCTGCCCAATGTGCACTGACCGAGATACGAACAAGAAGATCGTCATCGCCATCGACGGTTTTTCATCATGCGGCAAATCGACCTTCGCCAAGGCCATCGCCCGCCGTCTGGGATATATTTTCATCGATACGGGGGCGATGTACCGCGCCGTGACGCTCTATGCGCTCGAACACGGGGCCATCCGTTCGGGAATGGTCGACGAGGAGGCCGTCGTGCGGCTGCTGCCGGACATCTGCATCGATTTCCGCTTCAATCCCGAACGCGGGGCCAGCGACATCTATGTCGACGGCGACCGCGTCGAGGGCAAGATCCGCACGATCGAGGTGAGCAACTGCGTGAGCGCCGTCAGTTCGATCTGCGAGGTGCGCGCCAAACTGGTGGCCATGCAGCAGCAGATGGGGCGCCGGCGGGGCGTGGTGATGGACGGTCGCGACATCGGTACGACGGTCTTTCCCGACGCCGAGCTGAAAATCTTCATGACGGCCCGGCCTTCGGTGCGGGCGCGCCGCCGTTACGACGAGCTGCGGGCCAAAGGCGACGAAGTCTCCTACGAGGAGATTCTGCAAAACGTCCTCTCGCGCGACAAGGCCGACATGACGCGGGCGATTTCGCCGCTGCGCAAGGCCGACGACGCCGTGGTGCTCGACAACAGTTGCATGACCGTCGCCGAGCAGATGGAGTGGTTCGAGAAGGAGTTCCGCCGCGCCATAGGCGACGGCCGGTAAGGTGGTTTTGGAGTACCGGACATCGTTATGCGCGTGGAGATCGACGATAAATCGGGGTTCTGTTTCGGCGTCGTGCGGGCTATCGACAAGGCCGAACGGGCGCTGGCCGACTACGGTACGGTCTATTCGCTGGGCGACATCGTCCACAACCGGATCGAGGTGCAGCGGCTCGAAGGGTTGGGGCTGCACACGGTGACGCACGCCGATCTGGACGGTCTGGGGGGCCGGCGGCTCTTCATCCGCGCTCACGGCGAACCCCCTTCGACCTTCGCACGTGCCCGCGAGGCGGGCGTGGAGGTGATCGACGCGACATGTCCCGTGGTCGCGAAATTGCAGGAGCGGGTGGTGAAGGCGCATGCCGAAATGGCGGAGTCGGGCGGTCAGGTGGTGATTCTGGGCAAACGGGGGCACGCCGAGGTGGTGGGGCTCACGGGACAGGTGGCGGCGCCGACGCTGGTCGTCGAGCGGGAGGAGGATCTCGCGCAGGTCGATTTCACGCGGCCGGTTTACTTCCTGTCGCAGACGACGCAGAGCATCGCGCTATTCGAGCGGCTGGCCGACGAGATGCGCCGCCGCGCGGCCGATGCGTCGCAGGTGGTGGTGCACGACACGATCTGCCGGCAGGTCGCCAACCGCGAGGGACATTTGGCGGCTTTCGCTCGGCGGTTCGACGCGGTGATTTTCGTTTCGGGCCGCAAATCCTCCAACGGGAAGGTGCTCTGCGAGGTCTGCCGTGCCGCCAATGCACGCACCTATCAGGTCGAGGAGGCCGCCGAACTGCGGGCCGAATGGTTCGAGGGGGCCGAGTCGGTGGGGATCTGCGGCGCCACGTCGACGCCCCGCTGGCTGATGCAGCGGGTGGCCGACGCGATTGTCGCGGGGAGGTTCGGCACAGGCCGTACCTGAGCGCCGGATTGCACCGCCGCATCGCGTGCGGCGGATTTAGAGAAGGATTTCAACCAAATAACCGATCGATATGCATAGCTTCGTTCGTTCCGTAAAATATTTCGTACACCTCTGCGTTCTGTGTGCAGCGGTGATTCTGGTGATGCACCTGGCCGGTATGCTGGCCGTGGCGCCGGCGGAGCTGCCCGCGCTGCTCTTCGCCTCGTGGCGGGGGTGGGTGCTCGCTGCGGCCGTCGTCCTCCTCTCGGCAGCCTATCCCTTTACGGGGTTCGTCACGCGGCGTGTGGAGGGATTTCTCGACGACGACCGCGAACGGGTCGTGAACGCCTTTCGGGCCGAAGGGTTCGTACCGGCGGACGACGACGGCGAGGGCATGACCTTTCGGGCGGCCAGTCCGCTGCGGAGGCTGTGGCTGCACTTCGACGACGAGGTGCGCGTCGCCCAGTTCGGCCAGTGGATCGAACTGAGCGGTCAGCGGCGCACGGTAGCGCGCGTGGCACCCCGTCTCGAAGGCTACATCGCCGCTCATGCGCGAACGAAAGAATAGGATGCAATGAAACGAATCGCAAATTATCTCCTGACGGCGACCGCCCTGCTCGGTGCGGCCGCCCTGCTGACCTTTGCCGCGAAGAACGACTTCGGGTTGGCGCGCAACATGGAGACGCTGGTCAACATGATGCGCGAACTGTCGGTCTACTACGTCGACGAGGTCGACGCCGACCGTCTGATGACCGACGCCGCCGAAGGAATGGTGCGGCGGCTCGACCCCTATACGGTCTACATGCCCGAAGAGGAGATGACCGATTTCCAGTTCCTCACCACCGGCAAGTACGGCGGCGTGGGGGCGTTGATCCGCAAGAAGGGCGACGGCGTGGTCGTCGCACAGCCCTACAAGGGCTTCCCGGCCGACCGCGCCGGATTGCAGATCGGCGACCGCTTCGTCGAGATCGCGGGCAAGGACGCCCGCGGCATGACTACCGAACAGGTGAGCGCGCTGCTCAAAGGTACGCCCAACACCAACGTCACGATCAAGGTCGAGAAGCTGCTTACGGGCCAGGTCGAGGAGGTGAAGTTGCGCCGCGAGCGGATCGCCATTTCGGGCGTGGGCTACGCCGGCTTCGTGGCCGACAGCATCGGGTATATCCAGCACCGCGACTTTACGGAGGGGTGCTACGAGGATATGCGCGCCGCATTGGAGGGGTTGCAGAAGCAGGGGCTCAAAGCGCTCGTGCTCGACTACCGCAACAACGGCGGCGGCATCTTGCAGGAGGCCGTGAAGATCGTCTCGATGTTCGTGCCCAAGGGCACCGAGGTGGTGACGACCAAGGGGCGCACCGAGCATACGGTCTACCGTACGCAGCTCGACCCCGTCGCGCCGACGCTGCCGATCGTGGCGCTCGTGAACGACGGGACGGCTTCGGCCGCCGAGATCGTCACCGGCTCGTTGCAGGATCTGGACCGTGCGGTGCTCGTCGGCCAGCGCACCTTCGGCAAGGGACTGGTGCAGACGACGCGCCCGTTGGGCTACAACAGTTTCCTGAAAGTCACCACGGCCAAATACTACATCCCCTCGGGCCGCTGCATCCAGGCGATCGACTACTCGTCGCGCGACGAGAAGGGGGCCGTGAAGAGCGTGCCTGATTCGCTCGTGCGCGAGTTCCGCACGCGCGGCGGCCGCAAGGTCTACGACGGCGGCGGCATCATGCCCGACGAACGCATCGATCCCGAATACATCAGCCGTTTCGCCATGACGCTCTATGCCATGGGTTACGTCGACGATTTCGCCGACCTCTACTTCCGCGAGCACGGGATGCAGCGGATCGATCCGCGCACCTTCACCCTCACCGACGCCGATTACGAGCGCTTCGAGCAGTTCATGGCCGACAAGGAGGTCAAATACGAGTCGGACACGCGGCGGGCGCTCAACCGGATCAAGGAGGCGGCCAGGGCCGACCTCTACGAGGAGTCGCTCGCGGCGGAGATCGAGGCGATTGAGGCCGGCATCCGCGACGACAAGGCGACCAACCTGCAAACCTACAAACGCGAGATCATGGAGACGCTCAACGGCGCCGTCATCCTGCGTTACAGCTATGCGGAGGGGGTTACGGAGCATACGCTCACGGAGGACCGCGAGGTGCATCGCGCCGTCGCACTGCTCGACGACGGGAAGGAGTACGCCCGCATTCTGCACGAACAGGATACCGTCCGAAAATAAACCCGATTCCGCATGGCACGCCGGTCGTTGAAATACCTGCTCAACCGCTATACGCTCTCGTTCCGCAACCGGATCGTGGTGATCGCCGTGGGCATGGTCATCTGCCTGCTGTCGCTGGTCTACACCAACCGCATGGCGCACGACCTGCGCGAGAAGGAGCAGCACGACGTCGAGGTGTGGGCGCACGCCATGGAGCAGGCGAGCCGCGACGCCTTCGGCGGCTCGGTCAACGATCCGCTCATCAAGGGCATCCTCTCGAACCGCAACAACATCCCCTTCATCATCACCGACGAGCGGCTCAACGTCATCCAGTCGCATCTGGTGCCGCGCGAGGTGTTGGACCATCCCGACCGGCTGCGCCGCCAGATCGACCGCTTCACGGAGGAGAACCAGCCCAAGACGGTCAACTATTGGTGGGGTCCCGAACACCGGCACATCATCTTCTACGGCAAGTCGAAGCTGCTCAAAGGGCTTTACCTCTTCCCTTACGTGCAGCTGGGGGTCATCTTTTTCTTCATCTTCATCGGATACATCGCCTTCCGTTCGTCGAAGCAGGACGAACAGAACCGCGTGTGGATCGGTCTGGCGAAGGAGACGGCGCATCAGCTGGGAACGCCTACGTCGTCGCTGCTGGGGTGGATCGAGTATCTGCGCAGCCAGCCCGTCGATCAGGAGGCGGTCGAGGAGATGAACAAGGATCTGACGCATCTGCTGAAAATCGTCGACCGCTTCTCGAAGATCGGCTCCGAGACGGTACTCCAAAAGGCGACCGTCAACGAAGTGGTGGGCGAAGCGGTGATGTATTTCCGCAAGCGTATTCCGCGCAACGTCACGCTCGACTACAACGGGCTGGCCATCGCTCCGATCGAGGCCAACATCAATCCGGCGCTCTTCGAATGGGTGGTCGAGAACCTGATGAAAAATGCGCTCGACGCCCTGCAAGGACACGGGTCGATCGACGTGCGGCTCTCGATGGACGACCAAAACGTGATGATCGACGTGAAGGATACGGGCAAGGGCATTCCCAAAAGCAACTGGAAGCGGATTTTCGAGCCCGGCTTCACGACCAAGACGCGCGGCTGGGGGCTCGGACTGTCGCTCTCGCGCCGTATCATCGAGGAGTACCACAACGGTAAGATCGCCGTCGTGGAGTCGGAGCCGGGCAAGGGTACCATGATCCGCATTACGCTCAAACGCTTTTTCGACGCATGATCCGGCCGGACGATCTGTCGGTCGCCGCCGATTCGCTGGTGCATACCGCAGCCGCCCTTCCGGACGCTTTTCCGGCCTCGTTTCCGCAGGTGGAGCCGCTCTCGGCGGCCGAACGGGCGCTGACGCTCGGCGGATGGCTCAGCGATTGGACGGCGCGTACGGCGCAGGGTGTCGCGTCGCTGGCGGATGCTTCGGCGGCGGAGCTGTTCGGTGCGGCGTCGACGCTGGGCGACGTCGGTCGTGCGGTCGCGGAAACGGCAGCGCCCCTCTCCGGATCGGTCGTCTATCAGGCCGTCGTCCTGCTGCTGGCGGCTTCCTATCTGTTGCTGCTCTATACCAATTACAGCGAAGTGCGGATGCTGGCCGGGAGTTTCGGGTTCGACCGAAACGCCGGACAGCGGACGTTGCAGAAGCGCGGCGTGATCCACAGCCATTTCCTGCGCCGTTGCTGCGTACTCGGCGTCGTGGGGATCGGCGTGCTGACCGTACGCCTATGCGATGACTGGCTGCCGGCGGGTACGTTCGACGCCCTTCCTCCGCTCTGGCGGGAGGGCCTCTGCGTGGCGGCCGTGCTGGCGGCCGAGGCCGTCGTCCTGATGCAGACGATCGCATTGTGGTGCATCGGACAGGTGACGCTCACGCAGTCGTTCGTCGAGACGCTTCTCTATGTCAAACAGTTCCATTTCGCGCTGGCGAGCCTCTCGGTCCTGCCGTTCATTTTGCTTTATGCACTCTGTCCAATCGGTTCAGGATCAGGCTGGTTATGCGGGATAGTCGGGTTGTCTGCGACGATTATATTGCTATTTCTCAGAGAGATTCATTCGTTGTTTGTCGCAAAAAATATTTCGAATTTGCATTGGATTTTGTACCTTTGCACCATCGAAATCGCACCGGTGGCATTTGCGGTGCTCATGTTGATAAAACACAGTTAAGAATGAGTGTAACGAAAGTCAGTCGAATTCTTGTCTCTCAGCCGCAGCCGGCTATCCCCGAAAAGTCTCCTTTCTTCGAATTGGCGCGCAGACAGCGCATAACCGTCGATTATCATCCGTTCATTCGGGTTGCGGGCGTTTCGCTCAAGGAGTTCCGGCAGCAGCGGGTCGAGATATTGGATCATACGGCCGTAATTTTCACGTCGCGCACGACCGTCGACAGCTTTTTCCGTATTTGCGAGGAGGCGCGTATCACCGTTCCCGAAACGATGAAGTACATCTGCCAGACGGAGGCCGTGGCGCTCTACCTGCAAAAATACATCGTCTACCGCAAGCGTAAAATTTCGTTTGCCGACGGTTCGTTCACCAATTTGATCGAACTGCTCATCAAGCACAAGGAGGAGAAGTTCCTGCTCACGCTCAGCGAGCCGCACAAGCCCGATCTGCCCGAGACGATGGCCAAGCTCAAATTCTCGTTCCATCCGGTGATTCTCGCCCGCACGGTGGCGGCCGATCCCGAAGGGATCGACATCCGTTCCTACGACGTGGTGGGCATCTATTCTCCCTCGGAGGTCAAGGTGCTCATCGAGCAGTTCGGCGACGAGCTGCCGACGATCGCCGCCTTCGGCGAGGCGACGCTGCGCTGCGCCATCGAGGCGGGACTGACCGTCAAGATCAAGGCCCCGACGCCCGAAGCTCCTTCGATGGTCAAGGCGATCGACATCTACATCGACCAGGTGCACGCCGGCAAGGAGGTCGAGGCGGCGCAGTTCGTCGAGGACAAGCAGAAGGAGGAGTTCATCCGTTCGCAGCAGCACAAGCTGGCTAAGAAGAGCCGCGCACGCCGTTCGTCGGCCGACAAGAAATAACGACCGGAGGCGGTACGTCCGCCTCCATTGAGAGAATACGATGATCCCGTCCCGTACATTGCCCCGCGCCGAACGGTTGCGCACGCTGGGTGCGATCCGCCGCCTGTTCGAGAGCGGCGAGTCGGGTTTTGTCTATCCGTTCCGTTACGTCTGGTTCGCCGAGGCCGACGACCGCATGTCGGCCGAAGTGCTCTTTTCCGTTCCCAAAAAGTTCCACAAGCGCGCCAACCGGCGCAACCTTCTCCGCCGCCGGGCGAAGGAGGCTTACCGGCTCAACAAGGGGCTGCTGTTCGCGGAGGGCGGAAAGACGGCTGCCGTGGACGTGGCGCTGATCTACTCCTCGAAGGAGATCGTTCCCTATAAAACCGTCGAAAATGCCCTGCGCCGGATTCTTCAACAGATTGCGGAGCGTCTGTAAACGTGCGGCGGCGCTGCCGCTGATCGCCGTGGTGAAGTTCTACCAGCTCTGCATCTCGCCCTTCACGCCGCCTTCGTGCCGGTTTACGCCGACCTGTTCGCAGTATGCCGTCGAGGCGCTGCGCAAATACGGGCCCGTCAAGGGCGGCTGGCTCACCCTGAAACGGCTGGCGCGCTGCCATCCGTGGGGCGGCAGCGGCTACGATCCGGTGCCGTAGGGGCGGTTTTCTCTCCCCTCCCCGATTTTCCGGTAACGATAAGAACCGCCCCTTCCGAAGGGGCGGTTCTTGAATTCTGCGTAATCGAAATTCATGCACCGGATGGCACACGATCGGATTTCGATTCTCCGGATTTTTACAGCTCCCGTATCGCCTTGTAGGTGGTTTGGAGCATCGCCTTTCCGTCGCGCAGCTGCGCGGCCGTGCTGTCGGGCGAGATCACGCGGGCGGAGGTGCAGTCGAAGATCGTCGTGCCGCCGGCGTCGGCCACGCCGAAGCCGTTGTTGAAACACCAGTAGCCGAATTTGGGGCGCGCCGGATCGAACAGGTCGCGGCTGAAAAGGAAATTGCCGTGAGCGATCCCCAGCTGCGCGAGCAGCGTGGCCGCCAGATCGCTCTGCGAGCCGTAGGTTTCGACTACCGCCGGACGGCGCACGGCGCCGCCCAGCCACAGCATCGGGATGCGGTGACGCAGCGCGTCGCTGTTGGCGATGCCGTAGGGGTAGGGATAGGCATGGTCGGCGATGAGGATGACGAGCAGGTCGTCCCATACGGGAGTCTGCCGCACGCGTTCCACGAAGCGGCCGAGGCAGGCGTCGGTGAAGGCCATGGCGTTGAGCATCGGGTCGTCGAACTTCGCGAACGGCACGTCGAACGGTTCGTGGCTCGACAGCGTGAGCATCGCGGCGAAGAAGGGACGCTGCGATGCGGCTTCGGCGAGCACATGGTCGGTGAAGGCGTCGATCACCACGTCGTCGGCATAGCCCCATTTCGAGGTCGGGGCGTCGAAATGCAGGTCTTTCTGCCACGTGAGCCGGTCGAAGCCCGTGCCGTAAAGGTAGGAGGCCGTGTTGGTGAAGTTGAGGTCGCCGCCGTAGTAGAAGCTCGTGGCATAGCCCTCGCGGCGCAGCGAGCGGGCGATCGAGGGGAGCCGCTGGCTCTTGACGGGCAGCTTCATGACCGACATCTTGGTCTGGGCGGGAAATCCGCTCAGCACGGCTACCGTGCCGCGGTCGGTGCGGAACGAGTTGGCGAAGAGGTTGTCGAAATAGACTCCCTCGCCCTTCAACCGTTGGAATTCGGGAGCTACGGGTTCGCCTCCGACACGCTCGTCGACCGTCGAGCGGCCGAAGCTTTCGACCAGGAACAGCACGACGTTCGGCCGTCGGGTGCGCAGCAGCGTGTCGGTTCCGATCCCGGCAGGCAGGTCGCCGCGCAGCGGCTCGAAGATCGCCGCACGCTCCGGTTCGGGGAAGAATTCGTATTCGTAGAGGGCGTCGTCGCCGTCCGACAGGGTCGAGAGGAACGAGAAAAGCGGATTGACCGCCGCATGGTTCAGGAACATCCGGCCGCTGAAATAGACCTTCGAGACGTTGGCCGTTGCCACCGACACCCCGCCGCGGATCGGCAGGAAGAGCACTCCTGCCGTCAGCAGCAGCACCAGCGTGCTGCCTGCACGATGTGTCGACCGCCGGGCGGGGTCGTAAAGCCGCAGTACGCGCAGGTAGCACCACGCCATGCCTCCGAAGACCGCCGCGGCGACCAGCAGTTGCAGCAGGAGCTGGCCGGCCGTGACACTCGCCAGCGCCTCTTTGGGCGAGGCGAGGTATTGCAGCACGGAGCTGTCGAGCGGGAAGGCCCAGTATCCGTAGAGGGCGAGGTTGGCGGCGAACGCCGTGGCGGAGACGGCGGCGATGACGAGCAGGTAGCCTTTCAGCACGCTGCGGCTCCATCGCCCCGGAATCCAGAGGGCTGCGAGCACGACCAGGAGCGGCAGTGCGGTGATGTATCCCGCTACGGTCTGGTCGAGTTTCAATCCGTTCCAGACGACCAGCGCCAGCTCTGCGGCCGAAGCTTCGGCCGCCTGCGCGTGGTACCACAGCAGGAAGAGCGGTTTCTCGATCGCCATCACGAGCAGGCTCATGGCGAAGAGGGCGCCGAGAAAGAACAGGTTGCCGGCCAGCGGCGGAAGGGGCCGGCGGGCGGTGTCCGATGACGGACGGTTTTCGATGAATCGTTTCATGTTTTTTCAATCCTCCCCGACGAAGCCGGAAGCGGACGGCGACGATGCGCTCCGCCTGCCGTCCGTTCGGGGGCAGCGGCGGTTACAACTTCTCTCCGTAGGCCAGATCGCCCGCATCGCCGATACCGGGAACGATGTAGGAGCGCGAGGTCAACTCTTCGTCCACGGCGGCGCACCAGAGCGAAGTGGTCGCATGAGGCATGTGGCGCTGCACGTAGTCTACGCCCTGCTCCGAACCGATGATCGACGCCACGTGGGTGTGGGCCGGCATACCTCCCTTCTCGACGAGCGCTTCGTAGACCAGCGCCGCCGACGATCCGGTGGCGAGCATCGGGTCGACCAGCAGCATCGTCTTCCCTTCGAGACTTCCGCACGAGATGTACTCGACCTTGACGGTGAACGTTCCGTCCTTCTTGCTCTTGCGGTAGGCCGATACGAAGGCGTTCTGCGCGTCGTCGAAATAGTTCAGGAAGCCCTGGTGAAACGGAAGGCCTGCGCGCAGGATCGTGGCGATGACGATTTCGTTGTCGTAGAGCTCGACTTCGGCCTCGCCGAGCGGTGTCTCGACCGTGCGGGGCGTGTAGCGGAACCGTTTCGAGATTTCGTAGGCCATCAGTTCGCCGATGCGTTCCAGATTGCGGCGGAAACGCATCGAATCGCACTGGATCCTGCGGTCGCGGATCTCGGCGATGAACTTGTTGAGGACGGTGTTCTGTCGGTTCAGAATGTTGATCTCCATAATGCGGGGGTGTTGGATTTCCGGGTCAGTAGAGGAAGTTGTTGAAGGGATAGCGTCCGGCGTGGATCTCGCGCACCATGCCGTAGAGATCCTGCCGGAACTTGTCGATGTTGGTCCGCCGTTTGGCCGAGAGGAAGATGCAGGGGGTGTTGGCCTTGGCGATCCAGCTCTGTTTCAGGTCGTCGAGCGAACGGTTTTCGTCCGTGGCGGGCGTCAGGTCGTCGTCGGCCTTCTCCGTCCACGTATAGGCGTCGATCTTGTTGAAAACCAGGTAGACCGGTTTGTCGCCCGCGCCGATCTCCTGCAAGGTCTGCTTCACCACGGCGATCTGATCCTCGAACCGGGGGTGCGAAATATCCACCACGTGCAGCAGCAGATCGGCTTCGCGCACCTCGTCGAGCGTCGATTTGAACGATTCGATCAGCTCCGTCGGCAGTTTGCGGATGAATCCTACGGTATCCGACAGCAGGAAGGGCAGGTTGTCGAAGACCACCTTGCGCACCGTCGTGTCGAGCGTGGCGAAGAGTTTGTTCTCGGCGAAAACCTCGCTCTTGGCGATGAGGTTCATCAGCGTCGATTTGCCCACGTTGGTATATCCCACCAGCGCCACGCGCACCAGCTGTCCGCGGTTGGAGCGCTGCACGGCCATCTGGCGGTCGATCTTTTTGAGATCCTCCTTCAATTTCGAGATGCGGTTGCGCACGATACGGCGGTCGGTTTCGATCTCGCGTTCGCCGGCGCCGCCGCGCGTGCCCGTGCCTCCGCGCTGCCGTTCGAGGTGCGTCCACAGGCCGGCGAGCCGGGGCAGCATGTATTCGTATTGGGCCAGCTGCACTTGCGTTTTGGCATAAGCCGTCTGCGCACGCGCGAGGAAGATGTCCAGAATCAGGCGCGTGCGGTCGAGGATGCGGCAGGGCATCGCCCGCTCGATGTTGCGGGTCTGCGCCGGCGTGAGTTCGTCGTCGAAGATCGCCACGTCGACGGCGTGTTCTTCGCAGTAGGCGGCGATCTCTTCGAGTTTGCCCGGTCCCACGTAGATGCGCGACGAGGGTTGCGGCAGCCGTTGGCTGAACCGTCTGACCGTCGTGATGTCGGCCGTTTCGGCCAGAAATTCCAGCTCGTCGAGGTACTCCTCGCTCTGGCGGAGTTCCTGGCTGTCGCGCACGACGGCCACCAGTACGGCGCGTTCGCGCTCCGGTACTCCTGCGGCGGTTTGTATGGTGGATTTGTTCTCTGTCATAATTCAAGTCGCATTGAAAAAAAGGGTATCCCCCGAAAAGAGATACCCTTATTATTGATTCGGACTTCCGAAGGTCGGACGGTTCGCGGCACGGTCTCCGGCGGTCGGTGAAGGTTTACTGCTGGATGCGGAATTCCACCGGCAGGGTGTACCTCACACGCACAGGCTGGTTGCGCTGCTTGCCCGGCGACCATTTCGGAGACTGCTGCAATACGCGGATCGCCTCTTCCGAGAGCGAGCGGTCCGGTGTTTGGAGCACCTGAATGTTGGTCAGACGGCCGTCCTTCTCGATGACGAAGGTCAGCACCACCTTGCCCGAAATACCGTTCTCCTGAGCGATGGCCGGATAACGGACCTTGCTCTGAACCCAGTTGCGGAAATCGTTGAGCGAACCGCCCTGGAACGAAGGCATCGTCTCGGCGACCAGGAACGGCTGCTCCTCGACGATCTCCTCCTCCTCGACAGCTACCTGCTGTACGATCTCCACGTCGTCCTCGAACTCGGCGAAATCGACGTTTGTCGTAATTTTGGTATCGTTGGTTACGACTTTCAGAATATCGGTAATCACGGTGATCTCCGTCTTCTTGGGCGGCTCGGGCGGCTTCTGCTCCTGACGCGTGATCTCCATGATCTCCTCCTCGACGGGGGCGATATTCAGATCGAGCTTTTCTATTTTCTGCTCCTTGGGCGTCCATGCGAACGCAGCGATAACGCCGCCGAGTGCAATTATCAAACCAATCTCGAGCAGAAGACCCCGCTTGTTCTGGAGGTCGGCTTTCGGTGATTTTTTGATTTCCATTATTCTGTTTTTTGATTGTTATCCAGTCGGTTGGCTCGTTTTCCGCCATCCGGCCCGAGCCGTTCCCACAGCTTCGTCGAACCCGTTGCGGCGCATTTACGGCTCACTCCACACCACAAATATAGAAAGAAAAAATCAAAAACGAATCGGTCGGCGGAAAAAATCGATGTTTTTTATCTACTTTTGTCGTCGGCGAGGGGGCGTGCAGACCCCTGCCGGCACTATCCGCCGGGGCGGAGAACTCCGGCCGCTGCGCACGTTTGTTTTATGGAATACCTCTACGGAAAAGACATGACCGAATTGCGGCGGCTCTGCGAAGAGCTGTCGCTGCCGCGGTTCGCCGCCGGCCAGATCGCCCGCTGGCTCTACCGCAGGCACACGACCGACGCGGCGGCGATGACCGACCTGCCGGCGGCGGCGCGCGTGCGGCTCGCCGAACGTTGCGACACGGGGCTTTCGGCACCCGTCGGGGTCAGCACGTCGTCCGACGGAACGAAGAAGTATCTGTTCCGTACCGTGCAGGGGCATTTCATCGAATCGGCCTATATCCCCGACGGCGACCGCGCCACGCTCTGCGTCTCGTCGCAGGCGGGCTGCCGCATGGGCTGCCGTTTCTGCGCCACCGGCCGGCAGGGATTGCAGCATTCGCTCACGGCGGCCGAGATTCTCAATCAGATCGAGTCGCTGCCCGGACGCGACCGTCTGACCAACATCGTTTTTATGGGTATGGGCGAGCCGCTCGACAATCCCGACGCCGTACTGCGGGCCATCGAAGTGCTTACGGCCGAGTGGGGCTTCGGCTGGTCGCCCACGCGCATCACGCTCTCGACGGCGGGCGTCACCCCGCAGCTGCGGCGGCTGTTGGACACGACGCGGGTACATCTGGCCGTGTCGCTGCACAACCCCTTTGCCGAGGAGCGTGCGGCGATCATGCCGATCGAACGGGCCTATCCGATCCGCGAGCTGGTCGACGTGCTGCGCGACTACGACTTCACGGGGCAGCGCCGCGTGTCGTTCGAATATATCCTGATGCAGGGGCTTAACGATTCGCCGCGGCATCTGCGCGAACTGTGCCGCCTGCTCAACGGATTGCGCTGCCGCATCAACCTGATCCGTTTTCACCGCATCCCCGATTCGCCCTATTTCTCGCCCGACCGTGCGGCCATGGAGCGTTTCCGCGATACGCTTACGGCCAGAGGGATCACCACCACGATCCGAGCCTCGCGCGGCGAGGACATCCAAGCGGCCTGCGGCCTGCTGAGCACCCGCGGATTGGAGGGGGAGAAGCGGTGACGGAGCCGTCGCTGTTTGCGGTCGGCGGACTGCTCGCCGCAACTTTTTGTGCTATTTTTTTTGCAATTCGGAATAAAATACCTATTTTTACGAAAACCAAAACAATATGCGCTATGAAACTCGATCTCTGCACGACTGCGATCGGGGTAGCATTGGTTCTCTCGCTGAATGCGTTCGGAGACTCCCGAACTACCCCCCCCCTGTAAGGATTTTAACGGATTTTCCGCTCAGATAGAGCGTTATCCGCAAGAGAAATTGCATCTCCATACGGACAAGGATTCGTACATCGCGGGAGATACGATCTGGCTGCGCGCGCACTGCGCGGACGCGGCGACGCACCGTCCCGTGGCCGCGAGCCGTTACGTCTACGTGGAGCTTCGCGACGACCGCGGGTCGCTGGTGCGGCGGATCAAAC